>Ga0209956_1000018_pt1 | contig 134732 bp, 103 predicted proteins | sample SalPon2A_C_D1_MG_FD_185720 | JGI IMG/M metagenome (GOLD analysis project Ga0209956, IMG submission 185720) | Soil microbial communities from South San Francisco under conditions of wetland restoration - Salt Pond MetaG R2A_C_D1_MG (SPAdes)... | ecosystem: Environmental > Terrestrial > Soil >...
CAGGTCGCACAGGAAACGTCGGCAATCAGGGCGCAAAGCCAGACCCTCCAGGGCCTGGACTCCAGCACCAAAACCGGCGATGATGGACCTGCTCGGAGCGCCAGCTCCAGGCTCATGCGGGGGACGGGGTCTTGCTAGACACGCACCGTCCTCCGCGTGCTTGTTGGCCCCGATTCTCTCCCGAAAACCCCCCTTCCAGCCCACCCGAGCTCGGCCGACCCGGCTCGCGCGCGCGACGATGACGCTGACTCCCCCAGGGGATTCTTGCCTCCAACCGCCAGAATCCCGCGCTTTTCAACCGCCGCTCACAGACTCCAACAGCGCTTCCAACTCGCCGCTTTCGCGGAGCTGATCCAGCCGGCCGACGGTGCCCAGAACCCGCTGGCGCGTCTTGCCGTTCTCCCAGCGGTTTTCGACGATCTGGAGGTAAACGTAGTCCTTGACCTTCTTTTGGCGGAAGAACATGGCGGCCTCCGGTGTTGACACCGGGATGCTAGCCTATTCGATCCACTGTGACAATATCTATCTGGGACCTAGTTGGCACCAGGATTCGGGGTTTTCAGAAATCGGACCGCTGCAAACCCCCGGAAAATGGGCATTTGACCTTCGCCGAGGCCGATTCACTGTCGAAGATGGGTCATCCAGGGACTCAAACGCGCGGCTCGCGGCTTCCGAAACCGACAGCGCTTCCGCAACGCCATCTACTTCCACCTCGGAGGACTCGACCTCTACCCAGCATCACTGACCCACTCGAATTCCTGAAGAGCCTGATACTGCCTATTCTAGGCATGCACCATTGACTACGGCATGCACTACTGACTAAGAGCAAAGTCATCCATATACTGGTAGTGCCCAGTGTACCAACCCCAGGTTCCAAAGTGCACTACTAACTCGCGAGCGCCGGCCGGGACAGGCCCAACGTTATAAGAGATTTCGAGGGCGTTGTCGATATAGTAGTCAACCCTGCCGCTCACCGGATCAAAGACTAGGCGCTCATCGAACCACTGATCCCATACTGGTGGAATCATTACGCTTACATCTGTTGCCTGATCGACGCAGGAATGGGAGTTGGCATCATTGCGGAAAACCGAGAATCCAACGGTGACACACTCGTTGTTGCCCGTGTAGTGGTAATTGGCATAACTAACTCCAAAGCGGTAGTCTGGATAGCCAACAAACTCGAGAGACAGGACGCCATCAAAGTAGCTATTTGCAGCGAAGATTTTAACCTTCCTACTCAGAATGAGCGGTCGCGTGGGATTAAACGAGAGGGCCACTGTTTGAGCCCAACCACCATCATCAGTTACGGTTCTCTCTATGTGGAGTTCCCGATTGACCTCACTTACGGTATTTCCCCCATGGACCCAGCCAGCGGAGTTAATGCTGTTGTCTTCAAAATCATCCACAAAGGACGCGCCCAAATCTGCGGAGCTGGGACAGCCAGCAACAGGCCCGACAACAGCCTGGAAAGAAGCTCCAGACTCAATAGAAAACCCATCGCCAAAAACGAGTCGCGATCCAGCAATAAACGAGACTAGATCTGAGGGCGCAACTTGAACATCCGCCAGCGCCGTTATCGAATTGCAAGCTTGATATAATCTTGGACCTGCGATTGTTTTGTCAGCCAGGACCAAGTCTATAGGAATGTCAAGGGCATCAAGTGGATCGAAACCCCCCTCAATCTCTACACCATCGCTGAACCCATCCCGATCAGTGTCGAAGTTCAGAGGATCTGTCCCCAGGCCATACTCTGCCCCGTCTGAGAGTCCATCGTCGTCTGAATCCGCAACCCCAGCGTCCGTACCTTGCAGTTCCTCCAGCTCATCCGGCAAACCATCCAGGTCGCGATCGTTGTTACTTAAAAGGTTGGTAACAAAACTCTCTTCGCCGGCTAAAGTGACAGCAGTGACGCCAAACATCATCGTTTCAATCTCCGCATCTCCATCCCAGAGTATGCCCGATTCGAACGGGCTATCAAGGACCTGACCCAACAATTTTAGAGTACTCACACCAGATTCCCTTCCGTAGACATTGTACGCAACAACTTCCTCGCTTGGACTGGGCGTCCAGACTATGGTAGTACGAGTGGGCGTACCGGTACTTGGACGAACTTCAACACCCTGAGGCGCCGAGGGTACTTTATAGACTATGAAGGGAGTGAGTGCCAAATGATTAATTTCTAGGTATGAGGTTGCTGAAGGCGAACTGATATGAGTCCGAACCGCAGACGAACGCTCAGATCCATTCATATATTCAAATGATAAGACACAATCATCAGTAGCCCAACCACTCACGTGGAGCGTATAAGTCCCATCTAGCGGATTCTCAATACTTGCTGACACCGATGTGGCGTCCAGATCAAACGTGGCTCCAGGAATACCTTCCTCGTACTCTCCGGAGTTAGGACTGATTCCAATACTCCTTCCAAGAGGATCCTCGACATGAATCGTATATCTTCCACTCAGGCTAATAGTGAGACGGGACTGCTCAGAAGTAGCCGCCCCGGACAAATGAGTGGTCGAATTAGCCTGCTGGGGACAGCTTTGGCCAAGGCCGAAGATAAAGCCGCAAATCTCGTTGGCAAACTTATCCATGAGATTGTTATGGGAGAAATTGTCACTTGAGTCGTGATATGACACGCTCTCTGCGGGCATGCTTGCACTATCATAAGGAACCGTACCGTCTCCGGGACCCTCCAGGACTCCTAGTAGCCTTGGCCTACCATCAGCCCACAATTTGCCACAAGTCTTGGGCAAGTGTGTACGCAGAGAGGTTGGAGTGTCACGTCCACCTGAGCGGAAGATCTTAGTTCGTACTTTTCCGCTTTCGGTCTCGGTTCCAAATCGTGCAAGTGTCGTAGAATCTTGGTTTAGTTCTTCTAGCCATTGGTTCGTGTTCTCCGGGCACAAATCTGCGTGTGGATCTTCAAGATCATTGATCAGAAAGGGCTCGGTGGGCAGGAGTTGCTGCAGCGAAGGTACGTTCGCGTGATAAAACTTGTAGAATAGTCTCTGAAGGGTCGGGTAAGGGAGGAGAGGATTGTCCCCTAACCAAATATAGGTTTTGTCGAAGTAGGCCCAAAGCGTCGACAAGTAGTAGAAATCAGGGAGGTAAAGATCTCCGATATTGTTAGGCCCTAAGGGGTCACCTCCTCCCCAAAGGAAGTAGGCGAATGGTGCTCCGTGGTTGGGAGTTCCGACAAGCGCAAGCCTATCGATATCATTTGCGTATTGTGGGCTCTGTACGTAGGCTCTTACAATCAGTCCTCCCATGCTATGGGCAATCACGTTCACTTTACTGCTCGAAGTTTCCTCCTTGATCTGCTCTATTCGTTTGCGGAGATAATCGGCGGCAGCTATGTCGACTGGATCTCGCCAGTCGTAGGGAACTGTATATGCCGCGCATCCAGGATAATAGTTTGCATTGATCGCTTGAAGCTCATCTACGAGGTCTGACCAGCCCGGAAAACCTAGATACTGGAATAGACCTGCTTGATTTGAGAATGTCCACTTGCCTAGGTCCCAGCGAGCGTCATTGAATGAAGGACTTGATCTGGGTAAGCGTGGGAGCGGACTCCACGGGTGTGTCGTTGAACCAAGGATTCCCGGTACCAGAAGAATTGGAGTGAGGTTGGTCGGGTGACAATCCGAACTGAGGAATAGATATTGGCGAACTTCGCTGTTACATGGTATATGCTTTCGAATTGCGGAGCTACTACGATTCCCATTTGTAGCCCAAAGAGAATAGGTGCCACAGGGAACCAGTTTTGAGTAGTGACCAGAAACAGCCACAGCTTGGATGAGACTCTCGCCGTCGTCTAAATAGATTGTAGCGCCGTCTACAAGTTGGATTCCGTCATAGACGCTGCCAAAGATCAAGCTACTAGGCGATTCAGGATCGTGAACTACGAACTGATTGCTCTGGCCCCGGAGTTGATTGCTCTTTGCGTGCAACACCATGTTGGAGCTGGCGCTATCGAGCGAGATTTCGAGGGTCTTGGAAGCGGTATCGATCTGGAGTGTTTCTGGTGAGACCTTAGCCAATGATGCGGAAAGCTCAACTGTACCTGTGAAAGGAACTGGAGTATTCGCTGAGTCAACAACAGTTATAGTGACTGGGAAGGGTACATTCACTGCCTGATCCGGTGGAATGGGATCAAAATTGAAGGACAATTGATCCGGACAGGCGGATTCTTCTACCGCGATTTGGACAACGTTTGAGGGAGTGCTTCCGTCCGAGTTGCGGGCTTCGATTTGGTAGGTGTAGGTCTGACCTAGTGAGACATCGAAGTCCTCGTAAGTGCGGTCTGTGGAAGAAGGCATATTGAAGTACAGTAGGTCGTCGCGATAGACATGGTAGCTGTCAGCACCAAGCGATGAGGACCAACTTAGACTTACAGCCGGAGAGAGGTTGCCGGCGCTTGCGCAGAACGAGCTGATCGATAGACTAAGCTCGCCCGGTGGCTGAGTTTCGGTGCAGAGGGTTGTGGGGATTGAAATCGTTATAATATTTGAATCACGAATTCCTGTCGGGTTAACTGCCCGTACAAAATAGCTGTAACTTCGGCCGTGATTGAGATTGGCGGAGTTGTAGAATGTTGTTCCGAGAATCCCGGTGGCGTATAGGGTATCGTTTCGATGGAGTTCATAGTAGGAGGCGTTTGTCGAAGCTGTCCAGTTCAGGCGGACAGCAGGGGATGGTCCCGGAGGGCTCATGTCGCAAATGGGTGCTTCACTCGACAGGATGAGTGCGCCAGGCTGCGATTGGCTCCCTGGTGTCTGAAAGTACCGGGGAGTGGTGAACGACGAGCATCCGGCGCTGTTGCATGCTGCCACGTTCCAGCGGTAGGGCTTGTCGGCGCTCAGGGTGGTCGAGTAGGAGGTACCTGAGACGGTGGTATTGACCACCAGAACGTTTGTGGTGAGGTCGCGGACTCCCAGATCGTAGTAGGTGGCACCGCTCGAGGAGCTCCAGCTCAAGGTGACGCTGGTGCTGCTCAGGGTCGGTCCGGGGCTGGAGGTGGATCCCGGTGTGGGATTGGTAGGTGTTGCCGGGATGCTGGCCGGTGTCTGAAAGTACCGGGGAGTGGTGAACGACGAGCATCCGGCGCTGTTGCATGCTGCCACGTTCCAGCGGTAGGGCTTGTCGGCGCTCAGGGTGGTCGAGTAGGAGGTACCTGAGACGGTGGTATTGACCACCAGAACGTTTGTGGTGAGGTCGCGGACTCCCAGATCGTAGTAGGTGGCACCGCTCGAGGAGCTCCAGCTCAAGGTGACGCTGGTGCTGCTCAGGGTCGGTCCGGGGCTGGAGGTGGATCCCGGTGTGGGATTGGTAGGTGTTGCCGGGATGCTGGCCGGTGTCTGAAAGTACCGGGGAGTGGTGAACGACGAGCATCCGGCGCTGTTGCATGCTGCCACGTTCCAGCGGTAGGGCTTGTCGGCGCTCAGGGTGGTTGAGTAGGAGGTACCTGAGACGGTGGTATTGACCACCAGAACGTTTGTAGTGAGGTCGCGGACTCCCAGATCGTAGTAGGTGGCACCGCTTGAGAAGCCCCAGCTCAAGGTCACCGCTCTGCTGCTTAGTGTGGGTCCGGGGCTACTGATAGAGCCCGGGATTGGGTTGGAGGGTGTTGAGGGTATCTGCGCTGTTACGCTATCTGAATTTAATGTAGTTGCGAATAGAAGCAGTAAAATGTACACAGACCATTGGGCCGGCTTTTTTGTTGCTGAGCTTGCAACGTCTCGAAAGGACACATCTCTACGCTCTTCTCTCATGATCACACCTCCTGCTCCTAGGCTCGGTGGGGCACTCTTGCTGCCCCCATTTCCTGTCGGGTCCTAGAAGCTGAGTAGATACAATTATCAATAATAATCTATTAATGCTAACTAATTGATTTTACATCCTGAACGGCAAGAAAGCCAAGGGCTCTCTCCAACTGGAGAATGAGAGCCCCCCCCCCAGGAAGAACCGGGTCGTAAGCCATGAGAGTCAACATGCTGTTTGTTCTGTAGATCACCAATGGACTTCATTTGTCGATCACCTCGGGAAGCTCCGAAGGCGCCACGCCCGCCACCAAGGCGGCGGTCTGTCGGTCGATCTTGCCCTCACGCACCAACGCGGCCGCCAGGAGACGCTTGAGCTCTCTCTGAAGAGCTCGCCCCGAAAACCCGAGAGGCTCGCTGAGATCCACCGAAGTCAGGACGATCTGCCCCCGCGACAACCACTCTACGAGCTCCTCCCTGAGGATGGTCGACAGACCTTCCGTAAGCTCCTCTTTGACGGAAGGGGCCGCGAGCAGAGAGTCGATGGTTGGCGTTCTGGAATCAGTCACGAGGCACCTCCCTCACCCGGGAAGAGCCCGTCCCTCTCAAGGCGAGCGCAGAGGAGATCACCGGCGGCCTCCAGGGCGGGCCCGCCCACCATCTCGAGCAGGTAGGAGAGCCACAGGGGATTCCTCGCCAGTGACAGGAGGTTCCTCATGGCGTCGACGGTCTCCTGGTCGAAGTGTGGCAGCTCGCCGCATCTCTGCCGGCGACCGCCCGTTGACCAGCGCAGCGGATACCAGCCGTCCTCGGGCTCCGTACCCAGCTCCAATGAGGTGTCGCGGTCGACGGTGGGGTAGGCGGCGCAGTAGAGCACGGCGAGCTCTTTGTCTGTGAATCGGCCGAGCGGTCCGCGGTCGGAGCCCTCCGCGAGCACGTGCCAGAGCCCGGCGTTGGGCGAGACGATCTCCAGGGGCCGCGCTCTCTCGGCGTTGTCCCCGGTGGTGACCCCGTCCAGGCGCTCCATCAGCGCCAGGAACTCCGGGGAGAAGACCTTCGGTGGAGCCTCGTTCTTTCTGGGAGCCCGCGGCTCCCGCGCATCAATCGTTGCTGGCATGTCAGCCTCCGTTCTCATTCACTCCTCCAGCTCGGCCAGAGCCGGCTCGATCGAGCGCGTGGCTTCGAGGGCTCCGAGGAGCCGGCTCAAGCTTTCGACGTCGTGGGCCTCGAGAAGCCTTCCCGCCCGGCGCCGGAGCCATCCAGCCACCACTCGATAGCCTCCTATGCGAAGCTCCATCACCTTGTGGCTGACCGGTGCGAGATAGCCCTCGCCGACTCCGAGGTGGAGCCGGCCTTGCCGGTCGTGCTCGAAGCTCTTGCCTCGCTCGGGCAGCCGCACGGGCAACTCACCGTGGAGCCAGGGCGTCGAGCTCGGCTCTTCCGAGCCCAGGTGGATCCGTGCAAGCTTCCAGCCCAGGCGAGCGAGAGCCTCAAAGCGTTGTGCGTCCTCCGGGAAGACGATCCGGGGCCAGTCCTGCCGCAGTTCGTCGACGGAGCGCTCGTGGTACCGGCGGCTCCAGAGCCGGGCGTAGACGAAGCCGAAGATCCGCTCGGGCGGTGGGACCTCGCCGTAGCGCTCGCCCAGGGAGTCGAGGATCTGCTGCGTAAGGTTCGGGCGACGCTCGGCCTCCAGGTACAGCGGGAAGACGTGCGAGCCCTCGTAGCAGCAAGCCACCCGGTGGGAGGCCATCTGGTCGGTGACCCAGGCGGAGGGGAAGACGTGGCGCCGCCGCGGCACGACCAGGGCCAGGTTGCCCGGCCGCTGGATCTCGGCCATCACCGAGAGCCGCGGCCGGCCGACCAGATAGGGCGCGGCGAAGAGCGTCCGGCGGTCGCCAGGACGGACCAGGTAAGGCACCAAGTGACGCCCCCAGTCCTCGTCTCGGGCCAGCTCGGCCAGGGCCTCCTTGGGGTCGAATTCCCGGGTGGCCCGCAGCCCGAAGGCCGAGCCGCTCTGCGACTCACGCATCATCGAGATCCGCGCGGCCAGCTCGCGCTCGTCAAACCCCACCACCACCCGGTCGCGAGCGGTGATCGTCGCCACCGAGCCGATCTCGAAGATCTCCGGCAGCGACGGGGCTGCCCTGTATCCGGTCAGGTCTACAGAGTTGCTCGGCAGGAAGGCGAAACTCGGAGCTGCCGGCTCGATCCGCTCCCACGGCACCGTACGTCCGGTGTGGGTGCCGAGCCACGAGAGCTTCTCTGCCCGCGAGCCCCGCAGGTGGAAGCTCCAGGCGCCTCGCTCCCTTCCTCCCTTGACCAGGAGCAGCGCGCAGGCGCCTTGTTGGATATCGAAGACGTTCCAGTCGGGGCCGGCGGCGGTGCTCGCCTTGCGACCGCTGCCTCCCAGATCGAGGTGAAAGAGCGAATCGAAGCTTCGAAGCAGTGACTCCCGCAGCCCGCCAAAGGTGAGGTTGTCGGCGATGCCGTCGGAGAGCACCAGCGCCACCACCCCGCGGCCGACCCGCTCGACGGCCCACTGGGCAACCGCCAAGAACTTCACATAGCGCGATTGCAGCCACTTGGTGTTGCGGCTCCGACCGGCGCCTCGGTACCCGGAGAGAAGCCGGTCGACCCAGGCCCCAGACGGCCCGGTGTCCGACCAGGGAGGATTGCCGACTACCACCAGCACCGTGGGCTCGGGTCGGCCCCAGGGGGATTTGGTCTTCACAAGCGGGCTGTCCTCGGCGAGCAGGTCGGCCAGGTGGAGATGCACCCCGGCCCGGGCGTGCGCCCGGCCGAGCCGAAGCGAGGCGGCGACGAGGGCCCCGGGGCGCACCTCGAAGCCCTGCCACAGGACGCCGGCTCGTGTCTGGCCCCCACGGCAGAGGCGGGTGTCGAGAGCCTCCCGCAGAAAGGCCCCTGTGCCGGCGGCCGGGTCGAGGAGACCCACCTCCCGGCTCGCCAGGCCCTCGGGCATCTCGAGGCGATCTTCCAGCAGCTCGTCGACCGACCGCACGAGCATCCGCACTAGCGGAGCGGGCGTGAGGTAGACGCTGTGCCGGGAGCGCTCCTCCGGGTCGAGGTCGGCCAGGAAGTGCTCGTAGAGGTCTTCGGTCTCCGACTTCCTCACCTGTGCTGCGACGGCGTGAAGACTCGCCAGAGCAGCGTCCAGGGCCTCGCTGCCCGGACGCACGAGGAGGGCCTCGAGCGGGCTCAAGGGACCCGGCAGCCGGAGGCCCTGACCGGTAGAAGCTGGACACCCCGACCCCTCCGCCCAGGCCAGCGCCGCGGTTTCGGCCACTACCAGGGCGAAGCTCTTGGCCGAGAGCGGCGTACCCAGAGAGTCCGAGAGCCGCTCTCTGGTCTGGCGCAGGCGCTTCCCTTCGGGTCGGCTCAGCTCGCGCCGCACGGTCTCGACGACCTCCCGGGCCGCCGCGGCCAGCGCCGTGGGCGGATCGTAGACGGGCTCGGCCAAGCCGACGACTTGGGTCTCCATGGTCTTCTCCTCCGCGATCTCTCCTCGTGCCTCCCGGCGAGCGGACACACCTCTCCCGGGACTTCGCGTATGAAGCCTTCTCCTGCGTGCTCTCGATTGACTCTCAGTTACCGAGGACGGGGAGGTCCCGAGGATCCCCTCGGGGCGTCCACCCTTTGAGCTTGTGACGTGCCACGCCGATCCTCACAGGTACTCCTCCGGCACTGCGAGGCGCAACCTCTCCACCGGGCCGCCCAGGAGCGTGGCGATCTGGCGATAGTCCGCCTTCGCCTCCTCGCTGGCCGAGCACGCCGCCAGCCAGGCGGCCGTTTCGTGGCAGGCATTGAGGTCGCGGTAGAGACCCACCGTGCGGGCGGTCCGCGGATTCGGATCCTGGAACAGGAAGCCTTGGCTCACCGCGTGCTCGACGATTCGCCTCACATGCTCGCGAAGCCGCCGCCGCAGCTCCGGCGGAAGCGCCATGGCGGTGACCTCACGCACGCCTTGCCCGAGCCTTTGGGCCTCCTGGGGGTCGCGGTCACTCATCGGATCGGGCTCCCCCCAGGGGTCGGCGAGGTCCCTGGGCCAGACCTCGCCGACCCCGCTGCGCCCCCTCCACCCCTCCGGGTACCCTGGAAGAAAAGCCCCGGCGGACCGACTGCGACCGGCCTGGCATCCGGCAAATCGTTAGGCATGGCCCGCCGGCCCGCACGGGTGGGTAACCGCGCGAGCCTCGCGCGATCAAAGATTGAGACGCAACCCTCACCACACCGCGAAGGCTAGATGGCGGCTTCGTCTTCCGCATCCTCAACCTCCAAGGCGATCGTGAAACGCAACCGTAGGACCAGATCGACCGCCGTCGATCTCGGCCTCCGTGCTCTTGTTTTTTCTCGGCGAGCCTGATCGGAACCGACCGGACCAAGGGGAATCGCCACGAACGAGGCGCCTCGTGATTTCTTGTGCGACTTGGTCATAATTTTCTTCCAAGTGATTGAATCGTACAGATCGTTTAACTCTGTGTCAAGAAGACCACGAGATTTACCCGCAAGGGAGGGCTTGGGGGAGGGGACTACTGGCTACTTCGAAGGGGGGCTGGGCGCCAGCGGCTCGCCGTCAGATGGCTCTTCATCCTCGGATGCCTGGAGCTGGAAGCGCAGCATCAAGGTCCGCACACCGTCTTGGAGGTCCTGGAGCGAGATGCTCTGGCCCGTTTGCGCGCTCTCGTCGGACCGATAGAGCGCCTCGGCGAGATCGAGCACGGTCATGCCCAAGCCGTCTCGGAGGATTTTCCCCAGCACGGGCAACCGGGGGTTGAGCTCGCCGCTGAGGAAGCGGGAAAAGGCGCTCTCGGAGACACCGGCCTTTGCGGCCACCTGCTTGTGTGGTTGGCCGGACCGGTCCACGAGCCATCGCAGGGCCGCACCCAGGCCCTCGAACGCGCCAAGATCTTCGCGCATGATTTAGCCGACGGCTCCTGGGCGGTAGGAGTACGAGGGATCGCGTCGCGATAGGGGAAGGAAAACCTGAAGCTCTCTGTAGCGAGCCTGAGCCTCCTCCTTCGCCTTGACCGCCTCATGGAAGCACCGCAACGCCGCCAGGGCCTCGCGGTGAACCCCCGAGACGGCAAAAGCCTGGACGATGCCGGCGGCATGGCGGGCCGCTTCCTCGTAGTGACCGGCCTCGAACCGGACCATCGCCATGTCGAGAGTGACCAGCGCGGCGTCGTAGAGAATTCCTTGCTCCAAGTAATATCGCCTTGCGCGGTCCATGAGGCTTTCCCCGGCATCAGGGTCGCGAGTGCTTCCCAAGATCAATCCTTTGAGCCATGAGAGCTGTACTTCTAGGTGCTCACTGGAGAACACCGCCGCCAGCTCGTTCAAACGGGGGAAGAGAGCAGCAGCTCGGAAGGCTGAGCCACTGAGGGCGAGCGCTTTGACGAGCATGAAGGTAGCTGAGAAGCGCACAGCCTTCTCCAGATCCTTGCGGCGGAGAAGTGTCTCGATTCTCGCGATGGCCTGCGAGAAATCGCCTCTAAAGAACTCTACCGACGCCTCAATGCGGCGGACTCGGTTGGCCTTGACGACTTCCCCAATACGCCCAAAGGTGCCCTTGGCCTTATGGGTAAAGCTCAAGGCTGACTCGAAGTCACGCGTGTCTCGGGTCACCAAGCTCGCATAGAGAAAGACAGTACCTCGAACGTAATCATCGGGAGTCTCTTCGGCGAGCAGCAGCGCTCGATCTATATGGCGCCTTGCCGCGGGAAGTTGGGCGAGAACTCGCAACGCGTTCGCAAGGTTGGCCTCAAGCTCTGCCAAGACGCTGGCCGTGGAGCATGACGCGACATCGAAGCCTTCCGGTGAGATAAGAGCCAAGCCAATCTCGCACAGATCAACGACATCTCTCGGTGAGTCGTGGATTAGACTCGGTAGCACGGAAAGTATCCCTGCAGCTAGGGGGATCGGCGGGCTCTCGCTTTGGTGGAGGATGAGCCTCCGCCGCTCTTGCGGCGGCAGGTCGGGCAGCTGTTGTGCGAGAAGGCATGCATCGCGAAACTCTCGCTCTGTCTCTAGAATCAGCTTGGAGCCCTGACTCTGGACCAGACGGGCTGTCGGAGCGAGATCTTTTAAGCTGTTGAGAAAGCCCCTGGCTCGCCGTGGAGCGAGAGACACTAGCTTAGCCTGGCACCGTGCACATGTAAGAAGATGAGCCCCCGCTTGGGCGCCCGGGCCAGGTTGGCGCTCAAGGAGGGCTCGTAATATGGAAGTTGAGAGATGGCGAGTCATTCCGATTGTCCTCCCGCTTAGGGCTGACTCGTAGTTTACAGGAGACTTAGCCCTCTGGTTCCCAGATACCTCGCGCCTCGTTTGTGCCGGGCTCTAGGACCAAGGTGCTGTTGTCCTCAGTTTCGGGACTGGGAGGTTCGGGCTCTTCATCAGATACTTCGTTTGGAGTGGACTGCCCGACAAGCCACCCAAGGATGGGCAGCCCATTGAGGCGTTCGAGGATCGGAATCCAGATGCATTCAGCTCGAGGAGAGCTGCCCTGGACCACCACAGGGACAGCGAACAGGGCCAAAGCCACCAGCATCACAAGGGTTTTCTTCATGAGATAGACTCCTCTCTTGGAACCACCGTGGCAGGATTGCCAGGTGTGGAGAGGAGCTTTCCAACCCGCTGTCCCTAGAGCAATAAGCTCCGTATTTTCAGTGTCTTCGACTACCCGCTAGCGCCGAGCTTTCTTGCGCGGGGGTCCAACTGATGGAGGGAGACTTGCCGTAGACAGAAAGACGCCTAAGCGCGGGCGGATCGTGGCAATCGATGTTGTGCCGCGTCAATCGGGGATCGGCGGGGGAACCAGGCATCAGCCCCAAGGGTCTGGGACTCCCCTGGCTTCATTCTCGTCAGCCTGCTTTAGGACCAAGGTGCTGCTGTCCTCCGCTTCGGGACTTGGGGGTTCGAGCATCTCCTTCGGTTTATCGTCCTGAGTGGCCAACCCGATCAGCCATCCGAGGATGGGCATCTCTTGAACCCGTTCAAGGGTTTGAGCCCAGTGGCCGTCTGTTTCGGAAGGACTGCCCTGGGCCACCACAGGAGCAGCAAACAAGGCGAGTGCCACTAGCAACGCCAGGGTCTTCTTCATGAGAAAGACTCCTCTCTTCTTGGACCCACCGTGGCAGAATTGCCAAGTGTGAAGGGGAGCTTTCCAACCCGCAGCCCCCGGGAGCAATAAGCTCCGTATTTTCAGTGTCTTCGATTCCCCGCTAGCGCCGAGCTTTCTTGCGTGGGGGTCCAAGTGATGGGGGGAGACTTGCCGTAGAAAGAAAGTCGCCTAAGCGCGGGCGGATCGTGGCAATCGATGTTGTGCCGCGCGAGTCGGGGATCGGCGGGGAAGGATAAGGATGACGTTGCCTGGCTCAGCGGTCTGACTGGCTCATCTCTGATCTGAGGGTGGTGTGGGCCGTGGAAAACTGTGGAAGCTGCCCGCCCAGCCCGCCGCCCTGGAAATCCCTGCGGGATTCCCACAGCTCCCACAGTTGCCCACAGCCCCGGCGACTTCGCGGTGGTGGTGCCCAGTCTTGTCCCAGCCGAACGGGCTGAGGTACGTTGAACACATGCCATCCAAGATGACCGAGGAGTTTGGCATCTCCCATCGCCAGCTCCAGATCCTGCGCATCCTGTGGGATGCCGGCAATCCCATTCCACGTCTCGAGCTCCTGAAAAAGCTCAACGACGACTACGGCGAGCCGATCGAGGATGCCTCGCTACGCTCGCATCTGCGCACGATGGACGAGAAAGACATGCTGGTGCGTGAGCTCGCCGTGCGCGAGCCCGGCACGCTCGGCCGCACACCGACGCTTTACTCCGCTAGTCCCACCGCCCACGAGATCCTCACCAGCATCCTCGACACCCTCTTCGGCGATGTCTTGCGCAACGATCCCACCTACCTGGAGATCGCCCTCCGGCATCTCCAAGACCGACTCGCCCGGGTCGAGATGCCCCCCTCTGAGGCCTGACAATCTCCCTCACAAGAAGCGCTCCGTGAGTCCCCAAGTAGGTGAACCTGGGCTCCCGGAAATCCATGCACCGCGGCTCCTGGAAATCCAGGAACCCCAAAGCATCAAAAACCACCCCTTCTGTGCGCCATGGTTCCTCTGGGCCTCGATCCATGGTTCACCGAATTCTGTGAACCCGAGCTCTCCCTCCCCCTTACAATCCCCCTATTAGGAATCAACCGTCATTTAACCGGGAATCGTGCACACGTCTACACTAATGTGGTAGCCTCGCCCTCATGCCCATCAGCCTGGCCCTCGCCGAAACCGTCTGGGAACGCTCAACCCACCGTGGGGCAGTGCAGCTCGTGCTGTTTGCCCTTGCCGGCTCTGCCAACTACCCGGGCGATATCTGGCCACCGAGGTACCGCTTCGCGGGTGCCGGCGGAGGCTGTTCCGATGGGTCACCATCCTCCCGAATCCAAAGGGAGCAAACAGCTCGAGTAAGAGGGGACTTGGCTCCTCCAGAAGAGATCCCGGGACACAACCCGCCTACGGCCCAGGGAGAGGCTCGCCACAGCAGCTCCGGGCCTTCCAGCTTCGACGTCGAGGTCCACTTCCAGGTCCTTGCCGCCCTGCCACCCGAGCAGCTCCGCGATCGAGTGCGCTGCCACCGGCACCTCGTCGAGCCCCGGGCAGACTTGGAGCAGGAGGAGGAGCTCAAGCCGGAGCTCGATGTGGAGGAGCGGGGGTCGATTCAGCAGCAAGGTACCCGGGCGCTCCAGCGGCTACTCGGCTGGCCACCGGCCGAGGGGCTCCACCACCAGCGGCAGCACCACTCCTCCGAGCAGCTCGCAGAGTTTCGGGGTCGGCTCCTACAGCAGCTCCTCCAGGTGCAGCAGCACCACTCGGAGCAGCAGGTGCAGCTCCTGCAGCAGCGGCAGCACCTCCGCGAGGAGCAGCTCCTGGAGGAGCAGCAGCTCGACGGGCAGCAGCGGGAGGAGCAGCAGCAGGTCGAAGAGGAGCAGCAGCACCCGGCAGCACGAAGAGGAACTCCCGCGCGGAGCCGCGGGCACATGGCCCGGTGCCCCAATTACCCCGATCCACGCCCTGGAGAAGGAAAATGCCGAGGACGCCCAGCCTTCCACTGAAGGCGAGCAGACTCCTGCCGCTTCTGTGTGCTCTGCCCGAGGAGGCACAATGTGCTCTTCTGGCGCTCCTGCGATGGCAGCAGAGCGCGAGTGCAGATCTCCAGATCGAGCCAGCAGGAGCAGTTGAGCCGCTACCTCTGCGCAGAGTTGATGGCGAGCAAGCATGCTCCGACGAGGTCGTCCAAGTCGCCAGCGCCCACGTGGTCCACGCGCTGATCCAGCGGGTCGAGGCCCTCGAAGAGGAGCTCCTGAGCCTCCGGGACCGTGTCGCAGACACCGGGCCTCGGCTGCTCACCAAGAAGGCTTTCTTGCGGGAGTATCCGGATCTCTACTCGAAGAGCGGTCTCGACAAGGTGCTCTTCCTGAAGGAAGACAACGGGCTGAGCGAGTTCGAGGCGATCCACCAGCGAGCCAAGGGTTGCCGGGTGCTCATCGATCCCAAGAAGTTCCTCGAGTGGTATCGCTGGTTTCATGCGCACGGGTGACCAGATCGAGCTTCCGGCGGTCCGAGACTCGGATGTAGCGCTTCGGAGTCTGGACAGTTCGCCATCCACAGATCTCCATCAGGTCGTACACATCCGCCCCGGCCTCATGTAGCCAGGTAGCCGCCGTCGCGCGAGTCGCGTCGTGCCAACGCACATCGATCCCGGTTCTCTTCCGCAAGTCCTCCCAGGAGGCTCTGAGCGAGCAGGGCTGACGCGGGTCGGGCTCTCCCCAAAAGACCCAGTCCACGCCCACTTTTCGGTGGTCTCGATGTAACGTCCGCAGGGCTTGGACGGCCTCCTGGGAGAGTGGAGCCCGTATCGCCCGGCCACCCGCCTTGTGATGGGGAAAGACGACCACTCCTTCATCGAGCAGGACCTGTTTCCAGCGCAGGGTCTCGATAGTCCGCTTTCGCGCGCCATTGCACAAGCCGATGAGCAGGGCAGGATAGAGGCGCCAGTTCGGGTGCCGCTTGGCGGCCTCCTTGAGCACCGCGATCTGATCTGCTGGCACCGGCTCGGCACGGGGAGGGGACTCTCGACCTCGCTGCACGTCCCTCACGGGGTTTCGGTGCACCAGTTGCTGCTCCGGGTGCATCGCCCACTTGAGCACCGCGGACAGCGCCGAGAGATACCGATTGACCGTCGAAGGCGCCTTCCCCTCATCGAGGAGTGCCTGCTTGCCCCTGGCGATGGCCGGAGCATCCAGCTTGTCCATCGGCAGTCGGCCGAGGAATCGGTACCACCACCGAAGATGTGCCCTTCGATGCGCTGCTCGCTTCTCGAGCCGCTCTCGGACGAGAAGCTCCGCCTCGTGTTTGGCCCGAGATTCCCACCGCTTGACGACCTGGTCCCGGTAGCGGCGGATCAAGTCGGTAATGCGCAGGGAGCTTGGAGCCTGGTACGAGCCATCGACGATCGCGGCTTCGGTCTCACGTGCCCATTTTTGTCCAGCCTTCTTGGTCCCGAAGCGCCGGTTGAGGGAAATTCCCTGGACGCGGACCCAGAAGCGATAGCGGGTGGTTCCGGTGCTCAGCTTCTCCTTCTTGAACGTGGCCATGGGGCCGAACCTACAGCATTTCGGGATCGGAAGTGCACCGTATTTGCACCGCGAGGGGAAATCGGCGAGCCGCGAATCGCCGTAAGTCCTTTGTTTTCAATGTGGGCCGTCAGGGAATCGAACCCTGGACCCGCGGATTAAAAGTCCGCTGCTCTGCCAACTGAGCTAACGGCCCAGGGGAGTATAGCGGACCGTCGGGCCGCTGAAGGCCGGATCTCCGGCCGCCAGGCCTCGGCGGGCTCGCCGGTGACAAACCGTCCGTGGCGCCGTACACTCCGCCCATGAAACGCACGCAGCACGACTTTCTTTCCGGTCGCAGGAGACGAGCGGCTTGCTACCTGTCAGGGCTCGTAGCGCTGGTCTCGCTCGCCTGCCAAAAGCCACCGGTTGGGTGGACGCCCCTTCTCGAGCAGACTTCGACGCGGTTTCTGGAGGCGGAAACCGAGAGCGCTCTGGAATCCCTCGAGAACGCGGAGAAATCCCTGGCGCAGGACCCCGCGTCCAGCCACAGCCACCTGGAGGAGGCCCGCCTGTCGCTCCTACGCCTCCGCGACTATTACCTGCCGCTTCTGAGAGCTCGTGAGGGCGCCTACAATGCCTATCGTTGGTACCACCTGGGCGAGACCGATCGTGTCCTCTCGGAGCTGGCGGCGATCGAATCGCTCGTGCTGGAGCTGGATCAGCGCAGAGATGCGCCCCTCTCCCGCGAGCTGGAGTCCGTGCTGGAGGACCTGGTGCAGGCCAAGTCTGCAGTGACCGCGGATCGCCCGGACGCGCCCGAGCTCATCGAGAAGCTCGGGTCCCACCTCAACATGCTCGAGCTCAAGGGTGGTCTCGCCCTCCACGGCTCGGCCCTCGGGGAGGAGTGAGCGAGGGGTGTCCTGGCTCCACTGGGGCTCGAAGCTTCGGGTGTCGGTTCGCAGCAGGCTGACCCCACCGCAGTTGCTCGCGGGTTCCTTTCTCGCCATGGTGGCTCTCGGGACCCTGGGTCTCCGACTGTTGCCGGGTCTCTACGTCGGGGAGCCTCTCGGGTGGCTCGACGCGCTCTTCACCGCGACCAGCGCCGTCTGCGTGACCGGCCTGATCGTCGTGGATACGGCCACCCATTTCACCGGCTGGGGTCAGGCTTACATCCTGCTCCTGATCCAGCTCGGCGGCCTCGGGATCATCACGTTCGCCAGCCTGGTGATCCTGGGCCTGGGGCGAAGGCTCTCGCTGCACCAGGAGGCCGTGAGCGCCATCGGAGCGGAGGTCGCTCCGGAAGTGAGCTTTCGGCAACTGGTCCGCAGCGTCGTGCTGTTCACCTCGGCCTTCGAGCTGGCCGGTGCGCTCCTGCTGTACCTGCTCTGGGCCCCGCGGCTGGGTTGGAAAGAAGCGATCGGCCCTGCCGCATTCCACTCGGTGAGCGCGTTTTGCAACGCGGGTTTTTCCACCTTCTCGGACAGCCTGGTCGGCTTCTCGCAGTCCCCCCTGACCCTCCTGGTGATCATCGCCCTCGTCGTCGTCGGGGGGATCGGCTTCTTGACCATGGAAGAGGTGCGACTCTGGTGGCAGGCGCGTCGCCGCCGCCGCGGCTACCGCTTTTCGCTGCACTCGCGCCTCGTCCTCGTGACCACCGGTTTCCTTCTCGTCTCCGCGTGGCTGATCTACACCGTGATCGAGTGGCGAAGCTCGTTGGAGGGCATGCCCCCGTGGGCCCGAATCCTCAACGGGCTGTTCATGAGCACCACCGCACGGACGGCCGGCTTCAACACCGTCGACTACGCTCAGACTTCCGAAGCTTCGAGCTTTCTGACCATCCTCCTGATGTCGATCGGTGGCTCGCCGGGATCTACCGCGGGAGGGCTCAAGACGACGACCTGCGCTGTGCTCGTGATCCTGGCGCTGTCACGGCTTCGGGGTCTTCGCTTGGCGCAGATCTGGTTTCGCAGCATCCCGGAGGGTACCGTGCAGCGGGGAGTGGGCTTGGCCCTGGTGGCCTTTTGTCTGGTCAGCTTCGCGATCTTCAGTCTCACTTTGACGGAGGCGAGAGACCTTTCGGAGCCCGCGAGCCACACGTCCTTCCTGAGCTACATGTTCGAGGCGGTGAGCGCCTTCAACACCGTCGGTCTCTCCATGGGGGTCACCGCCGGTCTCACGCCCGTTGGCAAAGTCCTGACGATCGTCCTCATGTACCTGGGGAGGGTGGGACCCTTGACCTTCGCGTCCGCGCTCGCCTTGCGCCGCCGGCGAGAGGATCTCCGGTATGCCTACGAAGACGTCGTGATTGGATAAGCATTGAGCGTCGAGTGAGGTGATCTGGTGAAACGATATGTCGTGATCGGTCTTGGAAACTTCGGATCGTCGGCCGCGCAGGAGCTCCAGAGCCTGGGGCACGACGTGGTGGCGGTCGATCTTCGGGAGAGCGTGGTCGACGCGCTCGCGGACTCCGTGGCTCGAGCGGTCGTCGGGGACGGCACCAATGTGGAGGTCCTGGAGCGAGCGGGCGCTCGAGACGCCGATGCCGCGGTGGTGAGCACCGGCGACGACATCACGGCCAGCGTACTCGCCGTCCTGGCGCTCAAGGACTGCGGCGTCAAGGATCTCTACGTCAAGATCATCTCCCAGACTCACGGCCGGGTGATGGCCAAGCTCGAGGTGTGCGAGACGATTTTTCCCGAGCAGGAATCCGCAGTGCGCCTGGCCAAGCGGATCGCGACCCAAAAAATCCTCAACTTCGTCGAGCTGGGCCCTGGATTCTTCGCCCAGGAGATGGCCGTGCCGACGGGCTGGATCGGTCGGTCACTCCGTCAACTGCAGCTACCCAGTCGGCACGGAATCTCGGTGATCGCGGTGCACGATTTTCTCCTCGACGAGTTTCGGGCTCTCCCCAATCCCGATGCCCCGCTCAAGGACTCCGACTCGCTGCTGATCGCTGGCCCGGAGAAGAACCTCGCGCGCGTGATGAAGCTGAAGTAGCCGCCGAGGTGGCAGCCGCGGTGCCGGCCCCTCCTCACGGCGGGCCGCTGTCCGCAGCCTCGTAGGCCCCCGGGGAGTCCAGGTCCTTTATTCCAGGAGGTGCTTCGTCCCGCGGGCCCTCGATCTGGGGCTTGTACTCGACGTCGATCCAGGTCGCGAGCTGGTGGGCGATGTCGGTGGGGAGCCCCACCGAGATCTTGCCGCCCTTGAGATCCAAGCTCGTCGGCTGCGCAGAGAAGGCCAGGAGCGACCGGCGAAACACGTCCCTCTTCGTCAGAGACAGCTCCGACACGTCCTTGCCCAGAGCCTCGGAAAAGACGAGCTGCGCCAGGTCGGCGCCCTGCCGGCCCTGAGAATCCACACACTGACCGTTGCAACTGTTGTTCTTGACCTCGCAGATCGCGATCTGGTCCGCTTCGCACGTGAATTTGCCGCCCGGAGGATCCTGACACTTGCAGCTTCCGGCGTGAACGGCGCCCGGCAAAGCCAACACCCAAGCCGACGTCACCCACAGGGCCAGACTAAAAACAGTGAATTTCATACCGCACCTTCTCTCGAATGGTCTTGACGGTGTACCTCAGGCCGCTGTCTTGGATCCGGAGCGTGAGCTCTTCAAGAAACTCTCCCGGATTTTTCCGGCTGACCTGACCGCGAACGTGAACCTCGGACAGGTCCGCACAGCCTATGAGGACCACGTTGACATTGAATTTCTGCTCCACTAGATCGATGGCTCGCCCGAGGCTCGTGGTCTCGGGGAAGTCCATGGTGATCGCGCCGTCGTTGGACCCGGGGTCGGATTTGGGCTCACCCTTGGTGGGTCCCAGCGGAGGCGGATTGAGCAGCATGACCAGGGTGAACACGCCCAGCGCGCTGCCCGCCCGGATGGCGGCGCCCCAGCCCTTCCACTCGATGTGGAAGAAGCCCGGGAGCGGTGTGATCGCGGCCGCGGCCCCGATGGCGATGAGGATCCGCAGGGCGAACTGCGCCATGTAGTGATCGACATCGGCGAGGATGGTGATCGCCACACAGATCAGCACACAAACCAGGCCCACGGCCCCGACGATGTACTCCGCCTTGGTCGGTCGGGAGGACCCCGATCGATTGTGACCGGAGGCGCCGGAGGGCCGACCGGTTCCGCCGGAGGGTTGACCCGTTTCGCCACCTACCGGTCGGCGGGTGCCCTGGGGCTCGCCGTCCGGACGTTGGATCTCGTCGTTCATGGGGGGCCTATCACCTCGATCGAGCTCGTCCAGCGGCGGCTCGACGGTGTGTCGACCTGCCCTGGCGGGACCCGGTATCCAGCCCATTGTGCTCAAAAAGCCAGCTTATTTTAGCGTGATTCACCAGGAGCGAAAAATAGATGATCGTCGATGTGCGAGAAAGACCTCGCGGAAAGGTTGCCGGCCTGAGCGCATGCCGGCATTATAGGGTGCCGGTTGGAAGGGGCAGGTGAGCCCGGCGCGAGGGGAGTCAATCGTCCTCGGCTTCGAGGAGATTGTCGATGGCCCGCCGGATGACGACGGAGATCGAGGTGTGCTGGTGGAAGGCTTTCTCCCGCACACGGTCTAGGGTTTCGGCGGGGATGTAGACGGTGTGTTTGATGAGTCCGCCGGGGGTAACGGTGGTTTCTCCGCCGGCTCGTCCCGTTTGGGTTTCTTTGCGTGGCATAGAAGCTCCTTTCGGTCACATGCCGGCAGGATATCATGCGTGCCGGGATCCTGCAACTCATTTAGTCAGGTGGTCTGCCGCAGATACTCATCGATCGAGAGGTGACAGTGGACCACTCGGGGCCGATCGCCCCCTCGAAATCGAGCTGGAAGGTGGAGGCCGGGCGGTAGCTCCCGATCGAGCCGTCCCCGCGCCGGTGTTGCAGTCGCTGCACAGAAGCTTGTCGAGCAGGTCCTTGAGAAAATCGAGGAAGTCGAGGAACGGCGGCAGGAAGGCGTGCCAGGTGGCCGAGTTGACGCCCCCCGAGATGGTCTCGATCACCGAGCCGTCGGCGCTGACCCGCCCGACGCCCACGAGCTCGGAGCCTGCCGCGCCCGGGGAAATCTTCCCTCCGGGGCCGTCTCATCCAGACAGACCGAAGGATGAAGAACGGCCGGAATCGGGCGTCTGCTCCGATCGCCGCGCCAAACGCTTCTTGGACGATCGTTTCTTGGGGACCCCGGGGGACCCGGAATGGGAGGAGCCATGGAGAATCGGGAAGAGATGGAGGCCCGTCAAGAGGAGGGGAGCCGCGAGAAGACGGAAAGCCGCGAGAAGACGGAGAGCCGCGAGGAGACGGAGAGCCAGCGCCCAGGATTCCACCGAGGATGGATCGCTGGCGGTGTGGTGGCCGGGCTGGTGCTCGTGATGGCCATTGCGGCGCTGAGCAAGGACTGGTCCAGGGATCTGGGTGTGGCCCTGATGGGACTCGGTCTGCTGTTGGTAGCGCTCGCTCTCGTCACTCAATGGCGTTGGCTGGCGGGTCAGATGGTGCTCAAGCTGATCTTTCTCCTGTTCGGTGGCGGTGCCTTCCTCTGGACCGTAGGCTCTGAGCCGACCTGCCCGGTGTACGAGGTGACGCTGGAGGTGCCGGCCGGGCTCGTTCCGCGCTCGGCGCAGAAGATCCGTCCCGTGGCTCCGACCGAGCCCTTCGTTCCGGCCGAGTGGGATGTGGGCTGCGGGGAGCTCTGGCCCTCCGGAGCTCCGAAGCTCACTGGCAGGCCAGGTGAGGAGCTGGTCGGCGTGGTGCTGCTCGCCGGCGCCGATCGTCGCCGTCTCCGGCCGGAGCGCACGCCTCCACCGGCAAGCAATCTGGAGCTGGCCAGGCTGCGGGCCGAGACCGTCGAGGCCTGTCTGAGGAAGGGCGACTCGCCCGCGGTCCGCGCCGAAACCCCGATCCACGTCTACACCCGGGCTCCGAGCATCGAGGCTTCCGGTCTGAGGGACGACGACTATGCACCGGACCGGACGGTGGAGGTCTACGGGGTGTGGGAGCCACTACGGCACCGGGAGGCGCAGTCGATGCGTCTGGTGCTCACCCCGATGCCTCCGGCGGGCTTGGTGCAGCCGGCCACGGCCGAGGTCGCGGAGCACGGAGCGGAGGAAGGCCCCGGCACGCACGCCGCGGCCTACCCGCCGGTGTCTTCCCGCCAGTAGCTCAGGAGAGGTGACCTCACGAGCCCGAAGGGCCCGAGGGGCTCAGCCTGAAACCGCGTAGTCGGCTTGGAGCTGTTTGCAGCCTCCACTGACGTCCACGCGTTCGCTCTTGTTCGAACCGATGATCTCGATCCCTTTCGAGCCGATGATTCCAGCCAGTGAAATCGTGACTCGATAGGGCTTGATGGCAGTCAGGCAGATACCGCCCGGGAGGCAGCCGACCACTTCGATACCCCAGTATTCGGGGCAGTGGATGTAGATTCGAGGCCGAAGAGACACTTCCATGTTGAAGCAGGGAGCTTCGCCGCTGACGACCAGTATCGGAGGAAAGGATTCGAGGATCTCATAGGTGTCGAACTTGATCAGGCGGCAGCTCTCAACGGATGGTCCAGACAAAAACTCTTTCACAGACATCTTGGACTCCTCTGGTTGAAAAACTAGCTCGGTCCAAGTGGACGGGATGCCGACAGAGAGCTGCCGGGGAGTCCGCCCAGCCTGGTCTCACGTCTGTAACGACAATACTACAAGAAAAAAGAGACTCCGGGATCGTCGACCTCAGCCCGCCAGCTCGCGCAGACGCCGCTCGAGCAACCGGCGCTCCGGCTCCTGGCGGGTGAGGCCGAGGGCGCGCTCGTAGGCGGCGCGGGCTTCCTCGGCTCGGCCCAGCCGGCGGCACAGCTCCGCCCGCGTCGAATGCACCAGGTGGTAGTCGTCCAGCTCCCCGCCCTCGAGAAGCGCGTCGACCAGGTCGAGACCGGCCCGGGGGCCGTCGCGCATCGCCACTGCCACGGCGCGGTTGAGCTCGACCACGGGCGAGGGGCTCACGCGAACGAGCAGGTCGTAGAACCCGACGATCTGCCGCCAGCTCGTCGCCTCGGCGTCGGCCGCCCGGGCGTGCTCCGCCGCGATCGCGGCCTGCAGGGTGTACGGCCCAATTCGGCGGGACGACAGCGCCCGTTCCACCAGCGCCAGCCCCTCGGCGATCTGCTCCCGGTTCCACTGCGAGCGGTCTTGGTCGGCGAGCAGGACGATGTCGCCGGTCGGCGAGGTGCGCGTCGCGCGGCGTGACTCGTGGAGCAGCATCAGCGCCAGCAGCCCGAGGGCCTCGGACTCCGGCAACAGCTCGGTCAGCACCCGGCCCAGGCGGATCGCCTCTCCCGAGAGATCGGCACGGGTGACCGCCTTGCCGGAGGACGCGGAGTAGCCCTCGTTGAAGATCAGGTAGACGACCCGGAGGACGGACTCCAGCCGTTCGGGTAGCGCTTTGCGCGACGGCACCTCGTAGGGGATCCGCGCGTCGCGGATCTTGTTCTTGGCGCGGACGATCCGCTGAGCGAGGGTGGCGGGAGCGGCCAGAAAGGCGTGGGCGATCTCCTCGGTGGTGAGCCCACAGACCTCGCGCAGGGTCAGGGCCAGACGGGCGTCCGGTGCCAGCGCGGGGTGACAGCAGGTAAAGATCAGACGCAGGCGATCGTCCTCGACGCTCTCCTCGTCCTCGGGCCAAGCCTGGGCATCACGGGCACGGGTCTCGAGCCGAGCGGCCAGCTCGTCCCGGGAGGCATCGAAGCGGGAGCGGCGGCGCAGGGCGTCGATCGCCTTGAAGCGGCCGGTCGACACCAGCCAGGCCCGGGGGTTGCCAGGCACGCCGTCGCGCGACCAGCTCACCAGCGCCGCCGCGAACGCCTCGTGCAACCCTTCCTCGGCGAGGTCGAAGTCGCCCAGCAAGCGAATCAGCGTGGCGAGGACACGGCGCGACTCGGTGCGGTAGACGGCGTCCACCGTCTCCCGCACCCGTTCGCTCGGCTCCTTCGCGCCCCTGCTCATCGGGACGCATACTATCCGGGGTCGCTCCGTGCCGACCCGCTAGCCGCCGGCCATGGCGCCCACCACCAAGAACACCTCGGTGCCGGACGCCACCGCCTCGGGCAGCGGCGCGTCCGGAGACTCGTGCGACAGGTCCTCGCCGCCGGCAAAGAACCGGATGAAGTCCCGCCGCTTCTGGGTGACGTGGTCGCGCAGAGCTCCCCGCAGCATAGGGTACGTGGCCTCCAGCGCGTCGAGAACCGAGCGCTGGGTGACCGGGTATGCCACCTCGAGCTCGAGCTCGCCCGTGACCCGGGCCAGCGTCCGCAGGTGCTCCGGGATCAAGAGGCGGATCGTGGCGGTGCTCGGGCTCATGGCAGCGTCTGGGCTTCCACCGAGAAGACCGCAGGGAGATCCCGCACGATCGGGGACCATGTGTCGCCGCCGTCGGCCGAGCCATACACCTGGCCGCCGGTGGTGCCAAAGTACACGCCGCCCGGATCGAGCGAATCCACGGCCATGGCATCGCGCAGCACGTTGACGTAGCAATCGCTCTGCGGCAGGCCGTGGGTGAGCGCCTCCCACTCGTGACCGCCGGAGCGGCTGCGATAGACCCGCAGCTTGCCTTCGGGCGGATAGTGCTCCGAGTCGCTCTTGATCGGCACGACGTAGACCGTGTCCGGCTCGTGCGCATGGACCGCGATGGGGAAGCCGAAGTCGGTCGGCAAGTTGCCGCTGATCTCGTGCCAGGAGTCCCCGGCGTCGTCGCTGCGCATCACGTCCCAATGCTTCTGCATGAACAGCACCTTCGGCCGTGACGGATGCATCGCGATGCGGTGGACGCAGTGTCCGACCTCGGCCTCCGGATCGGGCACGCCCTCGGAGCGTAGCCCGCGGTTGATCGCCTTCCAGGTTTCCCCGCCGTCGTCGCTGCGGAAGGTGCCAGCCGCGGAAATGGCGACGAACAGGCGACGGGGATCGGACGGGTCGAGCAAGATGGTGTGCAGACACATCCCCCCGGCGCCGGGTTGCCACTCGGAGCCCGAGCCGTGGCCGCGCAGCCCGGGCAGCTCGTGCCAGGTCAGCCCGCCGTCGGTGGAGCGGAACAGCGCGGCGTCCTCGACCCCGGCGTAGACCGTGTTCGGGTCGGTCCGGGACGGCTCGAGATGCCAGACCCGCTTGAGCTCCCAGGGGTGCGGCGTGCCGTCGTACCACTGGTGAGTGCCGGTCTCGCCTTGATAGACGAATTCGTTGCCCACCGGCTCCCAGGTTTTGCCGCCGTCGTCCGAGCGCTGGATCACCTGTCCGAACCAGCCGCTGGTCTGCGACGCCCAGAGCCGGTCCGGCTCGACCGGCGAGCCCTGGACGTGGAAGACCTCCCAACCACCGAACAGCGGCCCCTGGACGTCCCATTGCGCGCGCCGGCCCTCGGAGGTCAGAACGAACGCCCCTTTCTTGGTACCGACCAGAATCCGTACGTGGCTCATGGCTCGTTCCCCGCTTGCTCTTCGATCCGGGTGCGCAGACGGTCCTCCTGCTCGCGCAGCTCGGGAGTGAATTCAGCGCAGAAGTCCTCCATCTCGAACAGCGGACGGATCTCGATCACGCTCTCGCCCGGCATGGGGTTGGGGCACCGCTCGACCCACTCGATCGCCTCGTCCATCGAGTCGACCCGCCACAGCCAGAAGCCGGCGATCAGCTCCTTGGTCTCGGCGAACGGGCCGTCGATCACCGTTCGTTCTTCGCCGGAGAACCGGACGCGGACGCCCTTCGAGCTCGGGTGGAGCCCTTCGCCCGCGAGCATCACGCCGGCGCTCACCAGCTCTTCGTTGAAGCGGCCCATCTCGGTGAGCAGCTTCTCATCCGGAAGCACGCCCGCTTCCGAGTCCTCGGTGGCCTTGATCAATACCATCACTCTCATGACCTTGCTCTCCTTCTGGTTTACCTCTGGTTTACGTCGTCTTCCGGGTTCGGTTTCGATCCCGGGTCGGCCCTGAATCGCTCCCATGCCGGGATCGGCCTTTCGGAAGGTTGTCGAACGGAAGGACGCCAGATCGACAGCTTGGGCCGAGATTCCTTCGAGGGAGCCGTAGGCCGCACAGACTCCTAGCTGGCGGGTCGGCCCTTGCGGCTATCGGTGAGGTCCCGGATCGGCCGTATCTCTACGCTGCCGAAGCGTGCCGGCGGGATGTTCGAGGCCGCCTGCAGGGCGTCGTCGAGATCTTTCGCTTCGAGCAGATAGAAGCCGGCCAGTTGCTCCTTGGTCTCGGCGAACGGGCCATCGGTGATGGAGGTCTTGCCGTCGCGCACCCGCAGCGTGGTCGCGGTGTCAGTGGGGAGCAGGGATTCTCCGGCGACGAAGTGGCCGCTGCCCTCGAGCCGCTCCACGCAGGCGAGACAGGTGCCGACGAGAGCCTCCCACTCGCCCTGGGGCATGGCTTCCACCTTGTCTTCGTCGTAATAGACCAGGCAAAGATACTTCATCGTCGAGCTCTCTTTCTCTCAGTGTCGTCCAAGCCGTCGTCGTGCACGTTGTTGTTCAAGGTGTTGTCGTCCGGGTGGGCCGGAAATCGACAGCGGAGCCCCATCTCCCGGTAAGGTGGTTCCATGGCTTGGCGATACCGGCCCGAGGTCTTGCAGGAGCTGGAGCGATTCGGTCTGCGTCCCACGCCCCAAACCGACCCACGCAGAGTCTACGACTACCTCAAGGCCCTTTACACCTTTGAGATCCGCGAGCTGCGGGCGAAGCGCAAGGAGATCGAGCGGGTCCTGGGTCCCCAGCCCCTGGACGACTACCGCCGCCAGCTCCACGAGGTCAAGGATCGGTACCCGTTGCTCCAGATGCCCGGGTTGTACTGGGTCGACTCCGCTCAGCCCAGCGAGCCGAACAAGCCCCGGTAGATCAACACGGCGACGACACCCGACAGTATCCCTCCGAGCACCACCATGGCGTAGACCGCGACGCTGGCGAGCAGCGTGCGGAGGTGCGAGGCCCGGTAGAGGTCGGCGATCAGCCACAGGAGAAACACGAAGCCGAGGCCACGGGCCACGAAGAAACCACCCCTCAGCGAGTAGACGCCTGCCAGCGCAAGGATCGTGCTCGCCACCAGGTACTGGCCGGCGAAGTAGAGCAGCGCGACATAGCTCTCCGCAAGGGTCATCCGAGAACGTCGGAAGAGCCTGCGCAGCACCGCGGCCGCCGGCAGCAGGTAGACGAAGAGGAGATAGCTGACCAGGCTGATCACCAGGCGCATCGCGCCGACCGCCCGGGGATCGGTGTCGCGGAATCCTGTGGGCCGGACGTCGACGTCGAAGAAGTGGATCACAAAGGCGTAGGCGGTCGCCGCGAGAAAGGCATACTTGGCCGGACTGAAATAGCCGGTGCGGTCTCCTGCGACGTAACGACGGACGACCCGGCCGGGGCGGCGCGTCAGGTCGACCAGCGTCCGCAGCAGAACCGAGTCGAGCGAGGTGAGATGGCGCACGACCTCCGTCAGGGTCCCGCGCACGGTCAGCCGCTGCACCTCCTTCTGGCCGCATTGAGAGCAGTAGGGACCGCCGAGCTCCACACCGCATCGGCGGCACGTGCGGACGTCGTCTTGCCAGAATCCCTCGGTTCGATCCACAATGGGCTCCCCGGTGCTTCTCTGAGACTTCTCTGCGGGACGGGCTTGAGGGGTTTGGCGAGGATTCTACCTGCTGGTGGCTCTCCGATAGGGCCTCTGGCTTCGAGCCCTCCTGCTACGAGCTCTCCCCCCCACGCACGAACCAGTGCTCGAGCTCCACCTCGCGGTTTTCGTGGCTCACCTGGCCCCGGTATCGACTCACCACCCGCTCGCCTTCCAGCACCTCGACCGTGAACGGCACCGGCTCCGTCGGTGGCTCGGGTGGGGGAGGGGGCTCCTCGCCTTCCACCACCTCGACCGGCTCCGGCAAGAGCTGGAACAGCTTCACCCGATACCGGTAGTGACCCTCGGGCGCCTGTCCCTCGGGCCAGAAGACGTTTTCGATCGGGTGCTTGCAGATCTCGTACGGGCTGGCGTTGCAGTCGACGTCCAGGAATCCCCCCGACTCGGACACGCGGGACATGAAGCTCAGCCAGGGCCCGTCCGGCTCCTGGACGGCGAGATCGAGGTCGGCCTGGTGGCTGTCCCAACGCAGCCGGAAGGCCACGTCGCCGGTGCCCGGGCGGGGCGCCGTGGAGACGCAGCCGGTGAGAAGGACGACGGCGGTGAGGCCCAGCAGGGCGAAGGCGGCGAGGGGGGTCGAGGAGCGGGCGGGTGTGTGGCTCATGGCTGGCTTCTCCTGTTCGAGGGCTTGGTTCGAGCTCCCGGAGCTTTCGGGATCCGCGCTTCGCTCAGAAGAGACCTCGAGCCGGACGAACCGTGTACACCCGACGAGCCGGCGGCAGGCGCGACGACCGGTCCAACGACCGGTCCAACGACCGGAGGGGCCCCGCCCTTTCCCGGCCGTCGGTCCCCTCGTCTTGCTAGCCGCTTTGCCGGGGCCTCAGTCCGCCTGCCACTCGGCGACCTCGCCTTCGAGCTGCTCCATGTTGCTGGCCATGTTCGGGTTGGGATTCTCTTGCTGGGCGTGCTTGCCCAGCTCCATCGCCTTGTGGGCGGCGGCGACGGCTTCCTCCGTCTTGCCGTTGGCGGCGAGCAGACGGGCCTCGAGCGCGACCGTCCAATAGATCTCGCGCTGCCCGGCCACCCAGGAGGCCATCTCCAGGGCCTCGGCCTCGTGCTCGCCCTCGGTCAGGAAGTAGCCGGCCCAGCCCCAGACCGGTTGGGCCTTCGCCTGATCGCCTCCTTTGGCCGCTTCGAAGTCCGCCTGTGCTTTGCCAAAGGCGAGAGCCGTGGTGTCGAAGGAGATCTCGACCGGGACGCGGGTTTCCTTCCACACCAGGTTCATCACCGTCGAGTCGGCGGTGACGTCGGAGAAGGCGATGGTGAACATCTCGTGATGATGGGTGGGCTGCGCGGTCACATCGACCCGCAGGGCGTCCTCCTCTTCCTTGTACTGGAAGGCACCCCACTGGTCGGCTTCCTTGTTGAAGATCACCGTCCACTTGCCGTTTTCGCGGGGGATGGTGAAGAGCGAGTAGGTGCCGGCCGGCAGGGCCTTGCCCTCGACCTTGGCATCTTCCTCGAAAGTGATCTTGGTCGCCTCGTTGGCGCCGGTGCGCCAGACCTTGCCCCAGGGCTCCAACCCGCCGAAGACCTCGCGTTCCTTGACGAAGGGCCGGCTGTAGGTGACCTCGACGTCGGCGAGACCGACGGTCTGGGAAACAGTGGCCATGGGGCTGACCCGCGGTGGCTGTGCCAGCGCGGTGCCCGCGAAGGCGATGGCGATCAGTCCAAAGGCCAGGGTGGACACGGTTGCGTTTCTCAGGATGGACATCGGGTTCCTCCTCAGGAGTTGTTTTTCGCTGGTGCCGGAGTGGATGCGAGCCGTACCTCTGTACCGGTCGATGCGCTCTCTGCACACCTGGCTGCTAAGGGGTACGGAGGATCTCGTACAACTGTACGAAGAAGGTGAGCCGAGGTTGCGTGTGGAACCGGCGGCGCGGGCCCGCGCTCGTCCGCAGATGGAGAGTATAAAGGATCGCGCACGTACCTTCTGTGACAGCCTGTGGGGGAGAAGCCGCTCCTACGCCGTCGCCCGCTTCTCTTCGGGGGTCGCCGCTTCCTTGGCGCTCTGGACCCAGCGGCTCGCCTTGAGCCGGGAGAGCCAGCTCACCGTCGTGATGTAGGTGACCGGGATCAGCAGCAGGGTCACCAGGGTCGAAGCGACCAGCCCGCCGACCACCACCCGTGCCAGGGGCGCCTGGATCTCCGAGCCGGGGCCCAGGCCAATGGCCAGCGGTAGCAGGCCGAGCACCGTCGTCGTGGTGGTCATCAGGATCGGCCGCAGACGCAGACGGCCGGCCTCGAGCACCGCATCCGCGGTGCCCAGGTGACGGTCGCGGCGGCACAGGTTGATGGTGTCCACCAGCACGATGGCGTTGTTGACCACGATGCCGATCAGCATGATCAGCCCCATGATGCTCTGGAGGTTGAGAGAGGTACCGGTGAGCAGCAGCGCCGGGACCACTCCGATCAAAGACACCGGCACCGCCACCATGACGATCAGCGGGTCGAGGAAGCGCTCGAACTGGCCCGCCATCAGCATGTAGACCAGCACCAGCGCCATGACGATGGCGATGGCGAAGTCGCGCTGGGCCTCCTGCTGCTCCTGGTACTCCCCACTGAAGAGGATCGAGAAGTCCTCCGGCAGCGGCACCTCGGCCAGCTCGCGCCGCGCGGCTTCCACCGCCTCACCCAGGGTCACGCCGCTCTCCAGCCCGGCGGTGACATAGGTGACCCGCTGGCCGTCGACCCGCTCGATTTCGGTGGGGCCGCGGCCGCGGCGGGTGTGCATCAACGCCGACAGGGGCACCGTGGCGCCGTCCGGGGTGCGCAGAGAAATGCTGCGCAGGTCACGGGCGGTGAGCCGGTCCTCGGGCCGCAGGCGAACCCGGATCGGGTACTCCTCGCCGTTGTCCCGCAGGCGGCTGGCCTCGACGCCGCCGACGTTGGCTTGCACCGTGCGAGCCACCTCGCGGATCGACAGACCCAGCTCGGCGATACGCTCGCGGTCGAACACCAGGTTCTCCTCCGGCCGGCCCTCGCGGCGGCTGACCCGCACGTCGGTGATGCCGTGGATGGATTCCAGCCGGTGGCGCATATCGGCGGCGATGCGGTCCGCCTGGTCCAGGTTCCAGCCCCGCAGCTCGATCTCCAGGTCCTCGGTGCCGCCGCCGGAGCTGAAGACGCGGCGCAGGATCCACAGCCCGGGCTGGGCGTCCACCTCGAGCTCGGCACCGGGGATCTCCCCCTCCAGCTTCTCGCGCATGAGGTCGGCGAGCTGCTCGGCCGACAGGCTGCGCTGATCCGAGGGCTTCAGCTTCACCTCCACCGCCGCGTTGTCCCCCCGCACCTCGACCGACACCAGGTTGGCGACCCCGGCCGGCAGGTGCTCGCGCACGCGGTCCTCGAGCTCTCCGACGTACTCGCGGACCACGGCGATGTTGGTGCCCTGGGCCATCTCGACCTCGATGTCGAGCTCGTCGGCGTCGGTCGGCGGCGCCAGCTCCACCGGGATCAGCGGCCACAGCAACAGCGCGGTGGCGAGCAGCGCTCCGGTGACCGCGAACACCCAGCCCCGGTGGCGAAGCGCGGTCTGCAGCCGGTCGGTGTACCAGGTCTCGACCGGCCGGAAGAAGCCGCTCTTGTCCTTCTTGTCGTTCTTGCCCTTCTCGCCCCGGTGGCGGCCGACGGAGGAGAGCTTCAAGAAGCGGGAGGCGAGCATCGGCACCAGGGTCAGCGCCACCAGCAGCGAGGTGACGAGGGCGAACACCACCACCAGGGCGAGCGCCTGGAACAGCGCACCGCTGGTGGTGCGGGTGAACACCACCGGCAGAAAGATGACGCACGAGGTGAGGGTGGACGCGGTGATCGCCCCGGCCACCTCCAGCGTGCCCACCCTCGCCGCTTCCTCCGGCGGGGCGTCCTCCTCCTCGCGTTTGCGCACGATGCTCTCGATGACCACGATGGCATTGTCGACGATCAGCCCGACCCCCAGCGCCAGACCGCCAAAGGTCATCTGGTTGAGCGTCATGCCGCCGAAATAGAGCAGACCGAAGGTGGAGATCACCGAGATCGGGATCGACAGCGCGATGATCGCCGTGCTGGTGCGGTTGCGGAGGAAGAAGTACAACACCAGCACCGCCAGCAACGAGCCCCAGATCGCCGCGCTCTGAACGCTGTCGATCGACTGGCGGATGAACTCGCTCTGGTCCGAGTAGATCGTGAGTTGGAGATCCTCCCGGTCGGCGTTGATGCGCTCCACCTCCTTGCGGATCTCTTCGGCCACCGCCACCGTGTTGGCGCCGCTCTGCTTCTGGATGCCGAGGCTGACGGCGGGCACGCCGTTCATCTCCACCAGGTAGCGCACTTCCTCGTAGCTGTCCTCGACCTGCGCCACGTCGCGGACGCGGATCGGCAACCCCCGCCGCTGGACGATCACCGTGCGGGCGATCTGCCCGAGCGTCTGGTACTCGCCCAGCGGCCGGACGTAGAGATCGCTGGTGCCGCTCTTGACGTTGCCGCCGGGCAGCGTGACGTTGTCGCGCGCGAGGGCCTGCTCGACGTCGAGGGCGGTGAGCCCGGTCGCCTTGAGGCGGTCCCGCTCGAGGTCGACGTGGATCTCGCGGTAGACGCCGCCGCGCACCTCGATGGCGCCGACGCCGGGGATCTGCTCGAAGCGGCGCGCCAGGTCGTTCTCCAGGAGCCGGGTCAGCTCCTCCAGGTCGCGGGTGGAGGTGACCGCGATGCTCACCACCTCGATGCGGTCGATGTCGAACTTGAAGATCTCCGGCGCGTCGGCCTCGACGGGCAGGTCCTCGCGCAGCCGGTCGAGGGCGGCGCGCAGATCGTTGGCCGCCTCGTCAATGTTCGTCCCGCGGGCGAACTCGAGAGTGATGCGGGCGCGTCCCTCCTCGGACTGGGACTGGATGCGCTCCAGGTTGGGCACCCCGGAGACCGCGTTCTCGATGGGGTCGGTGAGGATCTTCTCGATCTCCTCCGGGCCCACGTTGGGGTAGCCGACACGCACCGTCAGCCGGGTCAGCTCCACCTGCGGCAGCAGATCGACCGGTAGGCTACGGAAGCACACCAAGCCCAGAACGAGAAAGATGAGAAAGGCCATGGTGGTGGCCACCGGGCGGCGGATCGCGACGTGGGTGATGGATGCCATCTCTCTCGAAGATCCTCTCTCAGGGCTGGGCGTCGGAGTCGCCGGGGGTGAGGTACTCGGAGATTTCGGGAATCCCGGCCCCGCGCTCGCGGGCGCTCCGTCGCTGTCGTTGGAGAAAGCCGCGCAGCAGGTCCTCACGCTGCAGATCCTGGAGCGCGAGGACCCGTTCCCAGGACATCGGCCGCACCCGGGCGGAGGGGGACTCGCGCTCGGCGAGGAGCTGTTGTCCGGAGGTCACCACCCATTCACCGGGCTCGACGCCACGCACTCCCAGCTTGCCCTGGCCCTCCGCCAGCACCTCGACCGGGCGTAGCTCGGCGGGGTGGACGGTCTCCGGCACCGGCCGTGAGAGTCCGGGGCTCTCGGCACCCTCCGTTGCTGCGGTGGGCGCCACCCGCGGGGTGTCCGAGCCCTTGGCCGGCTCGACGCCCTCCATGTCGCCGACGACGAAGACCCCGAGCGTGCCCGTTCGCGGGTCCTCCCACAGCGAGGCCGCGGGGACCAGGGTGGCGTCCTCGCTCTCGCCGTACAGCGCGTCGACGGTGACGAACATCCCGGGGCGCAGCCGCCCGTCTCGGTTGTCGATGTCGATCTCGCCGACGGTGCTAAAGCTGCCCTCCTCCAGGAATGGCGAGATGCGCGACAGCGAAGCGGGGATCGGCTCGCCGTCCAGGGCCTCCGAGGTCACCCGTACCGGCATGCCCTCCTCGAGAAATCCCAGCATGGACTCGGTGAGCGGTACCTCCACCTGGACCTGGTCGAGGTTGCCGATGAGAAAGAGCAGGGTGCTGGGATTCACCAGCATTCCGACCTCGGCGTTGCGCTGGCCCACGCGGCCGGTCACCGGGGCGCGGATCACCGCCCTGGCGATGGCGGTGCGCCGTTCCTCGACGGTGGCCCGTGCCTGCTCGACGCGGGCCGTGGCCTGGGCGGCGGAGGCTTCGGCGCCGTCGAGCTGGGCTTCCTGAGTCTCGAGCTGCATCCGGCTGACCAGCTGCTCCTCGGCCAGCGCGCGAGTCCGCCGAACCTGGGCCTCGAGCTCGGCGACCCGTGCCCGCGCCTCCCGCGCCTGGGCCTCGGCGAGGGTGACGCTGGCCTCCGCCTGGCGGAGCTGGTCGCGCAGCGTGTCCTCGTTCAAGCGCACCAGCGGCTGACCGCGCTTCACCGCCTCGCCGCTGCGCACCAGGACGGCGGCGACTGGCGCGCTGATCTCGGGTCGGATGGCGACCTGGTTCTGCGCCTTGATCACGCCGCTCAGTCGCTCCTCCAGGGGCAACGTTCCGGCACGCGCCGGCAAGGCTTCGACCGAGGGAATGGGGCCTTCGGGGCCGGTTTCCCCCTCGGCGAGGTCCCGACCGCCGCAGCCGGTGAGCGGCAGAGCGGCGGATACACAAAGGGCGAGAGCGAAGCAAGATCGCAAAAGGCTCGTCAGCGGCATCGTCGGACTCGTGGGGAATGCTCTGGGCGGCGTCGTGGGGATCGGGCCGCTTCCCCAAACGATACCAGGAGCCCGCAACACGCTCCGAAACGGGCCGGGCTATTACAAAAGATTTACCTCCGCCGACTGAAGCAGACCTCGATTGAGGACTTCGGGTCCCCGCCCCGTCTGTACGGGAGAAGCACCTGCGGTCATCGCAGCTCGCCCGCGGCTCTCCAAGAGCCCGTGGTACGAGCTGATTTGTTGTAAGCACTGACTTGCTGCAAGCACTGACTAGTTGCACTGAACCAGGCTGGGAGGCCCATGAGACTCCATTGCGGTACCGATCCGTCCAGGATCCGTCTATCCCATCGATCGCGTCGATCCATTTTCACTTCGCCGGCGTCGCCCCTCTGGCGAGTCTCCGTCCTCGTCCTGGCTCTTGCCGGAGCCCTGCTGGGCGCTCTACCGGTCTTGGCCCAGCCCGGACGGGTGGGCCTCGAGGGGGAGCGAATCTCCATCGAGACCGAAGAGAGATTCATCCCGGGCTTCTGGACCGAGTGGCTCAATCGAGATGGCCCGGGAGGCTCCGGAGACTGGGAGTTGCTGGCGGAATTCGTCGCCGCGGGCCAGGCCTGTGAGTCCCCGCGGCAGGTCGAGTGCCGGACGGTGGACGGCGTTCCCTGGAATCAGACCGGCGATGACGTCACCTGCACCGTCGAGCAGGGAGCCATCTGCCGCAACCCACGGTCCCCCGGCGGCTCTTTCTGCCGGGACTACGAGGTGCGCTTCCTGTGTCCGAGGGTTCCCGCATTCAGCTTCTTCGACCACCTCCTGAAAGAGATCAACCCGCTGACTGGACAACGCTTCACCCGCGCCCAGGTGGACCGGATCTCCGCCCTCCATCGGCAGTACCCGGAAAACACGCTGCTCGGTCGCTTCTTGTCCCCTCCCGCGGAGCGCGCGGAGGAACGCCGCCGGGAGCGGGAGCTGAGCCGGCGGATCACCGCGGGAGAGGCGAGCCGTGACGAGATCGACCGATACTTCGACCGCCGCCGCCGCACCCTCGAGGACCGCTTGCAGCTCCTCCGCCACGTGCTCGGGGAGAGCCGCTGGGACCGGGGTGTTCACCAGCGCTACCGGGCCATGGAGGCGTACAGCCAGGGGCAGTTGGACCGGTTGCCGGCCCGTCGGCGTCTGTCGCATTGGATCCGCGATCCCCAAGGACCGGCGCCGTTCGACGGGGCCCACACGGAGACGGGCAAGATCCCCCTGGCACCGGACGGTCACGTCCTCCCCCGCGCCCTCCTGGGGGACCCGCTGCCCTTCGTCCTCGGTGCGGTGGACGGCTTCGGCGACTACCACGCCCATCAGCTCTCCGGTCTGGCCTACGACGGACGGCTCTATCACGGCTCGCACCAGGGTCCCGAGGCGACGGCCCTGGCGCCCTGTCGGGGCGACGACCACGCGCTGAGCTGGATCCCGGACATCGCCGGGGAGATCTCCGGGGGAGGAATGCTCACCGAATTCGCGCGACATCCGGGGCGGACCCGCGGCTTCACCGGCGGCGCTGGCAGCTACCGGGACTGGCCCACCTGGCAGTCCTTCTCCCACCAGCAGTACTGGCAGGGTTGGCTCGACGACGCGAGGCAGCGCGGGCTCAAGCTCTTCGTCATGTCCGCGGTCAACGCGAGGATCCTGTGCAGCCTCGCACCCGAGAGCCACAGCCGATTCGGAGGACCCCGGGCGTGCGAGGACATGGACAACCTGCTGCGCCAGATCCAGGCCGCCCATCGCTTCGATCAGGCGACCCCCTGGTACGAGATCGCCCGCACCCCGGGCGAGGCTCGCCGGATCATCCTCGAAGGCAAGATGGCGGTGCTGCTCTCGCTGGAGGCGAGCGAGATCTTTCAGGGCGCGGACGACGAGCAGGAGGTCGAAGCCCAGCTCCAGGCGGTCTTCGACCTGGGGGTGCGCTCGCTCCAGCCGGTCCACCACGTCAACAACCAATTCGCCGGAGCGGCGTTCTTCATGCCGCTGTTCGATTTTTACCAGCGGGTGCTCGCCGTACGCCGGCTGGCGTCCCCCGACAAGAAGGAGGCCCTCGCCGCCGTGGACGAGGTGCTCCACGGTTTCGACCTGGACGCCGCGGGTCACAACACGGTCGGGCTCAAGCCTCTGGGCGAGAGTCTCCTGGAGAAGATGATGGATCGGCGGATGATCGTCGACCTGGCGCACATGTCGGACCGGGGCTTCGACCGGGCCTACCAGCTCGCCGAGGCGCGGGACTACTACCCGATCAACGTCTCCCACGCCCATCTGCTGTCGATGTTTCCGCAAGAGGCGCAGGACGAGAAAAAGGTGGGGGAGGACCAGATCCGCAAAATCAAGCGCACCGGTGGGGTGCTCGGGTTGCGGCCCGGACCGGAGCTGGTGCAGACCTACGGTCCTTCCGGAGTCGAGAACGACTGCCAGGGCAGCAGCCGATCTTTCGCCCAGAGCTACGTGCTCGGAGCGGTGGGCTACGACCTGCCGATGGGCCTCGCCAGCGACATGAACGGCGGCATCGACCAGATGCGGCCCCGTTTCTACGACCGTCGGAGCCGATGGTCGAGCACGCCGCAGGAAGAGCTCGTCAGCCGAGGGCCCGTGAGCTGGGCCTGCGGCGAGGACGTCAACTTCCGGCAGCGGCGGATCGAGCAGGCCGATCAGGGGTCCCGGGCCACCCAGGGCACCGGCACCGACTTCGATCTCGTCGGGCTGGCCCATGTCGGCCACCTGCCCAACGTGCTCCACGATCTCAACCGGTTGGGGGTCGACACTTTGCGGTTGGAGGAGTCGGCGGAGGACTTCCTGCGCATGTGGGAGCGGATCTTCGAGGTGAACCGCGGTCCCCTCGACGACTCGATCGCGCCGGGCCCCATCGTCGAGAATCCCGCGGATTTCCGTTGTCCGGTGCCCCACGTCAAACAGAGGGGAACCTACGAGGGTCGGGCGCTGTGCCGGAACGGGATCGACGGCACGATCCAGGAGCACAATTGCTCCGGCAACGGCCGTGTGCGTGCCGACCCCTGGTGCATCGTCGGTGGCGGTGACGAGTGGGCGCTGGTGCGGCGTCTGGTGGAAGACCTGTGCCCGGTGCCGCACGTCAAGCGGGACGGCGAGTACCTCGAAGGCAAGATCGTGTGCGAGAGCCGTCCGGACCCGACCATCCAACGTCAAAGCTGCACCGGGGACAAGCGGATCTCCGGAGACTTGTGCATCGTCGGAGGCGGGGGCTACTGGCTGCGGGTGCGGCGCCTGGTGGACGACAAGTGTCCGGTGCCGCACGTCAAGAAGAGCGGCTCCATCGAAGGCAAGATCGTGTGCGAGAGCCGTCCGGATCCGACCATCCAGCGCCATAACTGCACCGGCGGCAAGCGGGTTTCCGGGCCCTGGTGCATCGTCGGGGGTGGCGACCACTGGGTGCGTGTACGGCGTCTGGTGGAAGACATCTGTCCGGGCGTGCGGGACAAGGTCGGGCACCGCAACGACAAGATCCTGTGCCAGAACATCCCCAGCTTCCGCATCCGCAAGAGCCGATGTGTGGACCAGGGAGGCGAGCCGTGGAACGGCTGGTGTCTGTGGGATGAAGGCTGGTGGTATCTGGTGAGGAGGCTCCGATGACCCGCGCTCGTCATCTTCCGCCTTCGATGCGCCGGGGCATGCTCCTCGTGTTTCTCGCGCTTCTCGTGCTGCCGTGGCTCCTGGGCCTCGCCACCGGGCCGGTCCACGCCCAGGGCTCGGGACAGGGTCCGGAGTCGGCTCCCTGGTGCACCGTGGATCTCCTGGCGCCGAGCGCCCAGCCCTATCCGGCTCCCACCTGGAGCCAGCTCGCGGGGGTGCCCGACTACGAGACCGTGTCCAAGAACCTGAAGCTCGCCGAGTCGCTGCGTTTTCTGGCTTCGATTCTCGACAAGGCGCTCCAGGAGCTCCAGAGCGGCGCCACGCGGGCGAACGTTTCGGACCTCGATGGCACCTGTCTGTGCAACTGCGGGGGAGATGCCGCCTTCTACAAGGATCTGCTCCGCGATGCGGTGCGCGACGGGGCCCAGCAGGCGCTGAAGGAGACCAGGGACGTCTACCTGCAAAGCGTGGAGGACAGGCTCCTCGACGGCCGACAGGTCCTCTTCGAGGCGGCGCCGTCGTTCCGCCAGGAGGTCGAGGGCATCCTCCAGACCACCTGCAACGATCTGGTCACCTGTGACGCCAGCGACCCGGGGGCCGTCCCCGCGCAGCTCTACGAGCAGGCATCGCAGGTGGTGGAAGACTCCATCGACGCGCTCTTCCAGGAGAAACGCGAAGGGCTGGAGGCGCTGCTGGGCGAGGACGGCCAGCTCGACACGGACGTGAAGGCCCTGAAGAAGGACCTCGAGGCCCGGCTGGATGAGATTCTCGAGGGGTTGAAGTCCGGAAAGCTGCCCAAGGCCCAGCAGCTCGGACAGGACCTCGACGACATCGTGGCCGAGGTCGACAGGATCCTGATCCGGCTGGGGGAGGGAGCCCTCGAGCTGGCACAGGTCGATCCGGGCGATTGGAAGAGCCGGATCGAGGGAGATCTCCAGACCTGGCTCCAGGACACCTACGACAACGACGCCGCGGTGTGGCAGGCGATGGAGCAGGCGGTGCTCGACGCTGCCGAGGCCCGGATCGACGCGGTGCGGGAAGCGGCGGAGGAGCTGGTTGCGACCGCCACCGATCTCGAGTCCGCCTACGACACCTTCGAGCACAGCTTCGTGGAAGCTGCGACCGCCCGTCTGGGCGAGGTGGACGGCTGCTACGGAACCACGACCAAGGCCGAGTGCTCGCTCCAGAGCTTCTGCGCCGGAACCCAGTCGGGGCACTTTCTCGGCCAGGAGAAGCTCGAGCTGCCCCTGTGGTTTCCCACCGAGGTGTTCAAGGACGGCAAGACGGCGCTGCTGTGGGCGCTCGAAACCGTCGACTGGCTGGACGCGGTGAAGAAGCACCTGGAGGAGGCCGAGCCGCCCGAGCTGCTGAAGAAAGGCGGGGTCACCAAGCTGAGCGAGGTGCTGAAGAACGGTGCGGAGCTGCTGGAGAAGCTCGGTGACTACGTCGACACCTACACCACCGGCTATCACCTGGGCGGCTACAACACCCTGCGCGCGGATCTGCACCACTGCGTCGGCTGGGCCGGTCACGGGGTGATGGCCGAGCTGTTCTCGACCCGTCTCGGCAAGAAGGAGGTCCGGGGCGGTGCGAGCTATCTGTCGGCGAACCTGAGCGAGCGCCACCGCGCCCAATTCCGCAGCGGTGGTCTGGTCGTCCAGGTGGGGGAGCGCACCTTGCCGCTGGCCCCCGGAGTGTCCCTGGACCTCCAGTTGGACGGCTTCCGGCTGTGGAGCCGCGACCGGCCCTTCGGCATCGGGCCGGACGTCACCGGTGGGCAGGTGCGCACGGCCGACGTGGCAAAGTACGATGCCTTCCACCTGATCGACCAGGGGCAGCTCGAGGCCTTTTGCGGCTCGCGGGGCACACCGTGCACCTTGAGCCCGACGGATTTCCTCTACAAGTCCTTCTACCCGGTGAGCTACACGCAGAGCGGCCAGAGCCGGATCTGGCCGCGCGAGCCTTCGCTCGGCTGGGAGGAGGACCACCCGCTGTCGGCGGTCTTCGGCGCCGGGCTCGATCTCGATCTCGAAATGAAGACCTACCGCTGGGACGGTCCGTCGTGGACCGTCTTTCCCGGCGCCACGGTTTCCCCCTGGTTTTCGCTGGATGCCGGGGCGCACTGGCGCCACGAGACCAACGCGCTGCGCGAGACCCTGCGCACCGCGATCAACAAGAACCTGCCGGCCTCGCTCCAGCTCGACGAGAGCGGCTTTGCGCGCGACGACGAGGCGTTCCAGGCCCCCGACGTCACCGACGACGTGGGCCACGGCGCCTTCGTCGAGCCCCGGCTGGGGGCCAACCTCCATCTCGGCCTCAAGCTCGGCAAGCGATTCCGGGTCGGCATCGCGGCGGATCTCTACGTCGGTGTGCGGGTCACCGCCGACGCCACTGGTGGCGTGCTCGATCTCCACCGCTCGCTGGTCGACACCCTGGCGCAGAGCAACCCACCCGGCGACGACTGCCAGCCGGTGGTCGAGGACACCCGCGAGACGGTGTGCTCGAACACCTGGTTCCAGCCCCGGGATCCCTGCGCCGACACCGAGCCCGACACTTGCATCGACCTGTCCGAGGACCGGGAGACCTCGGTCGTCTCCACGGGAGAGTATTCCTGCGACGGTGGGGACAACCCCTGCGAGGGGAAGGGTTTCTGCCAGCAGAAGGGCAAAGGGGTGGTGGGGCACGACGTGACGCGGTCCCAATGCGAGGGAACCCGTCCCGACCGGCGCTGGCGCGACGATCTGTGCTGTTTCCAGGGAGGTGCGCCGACCAACGAGTCGCCGGCCTGGGGAGGGCTCACGGCGGCGAGCTGTGCGGACAGGGCGGAGGATCTCGGCGTCGAAGCGGCCTTTTTCCCGGGTCGTTGGTACTACACGTGCGAAGGCGCGATCACGGAGTCCGCAGAGCCGGATCCGGAGTGCGAGCACACGGTCCATTGCTTCACCCGGAGAACCGACGGCGGGTACGACCACGAATACCTGATCCCGGATCCGGAAGGCTCGGTCTTCGTGCCCTACCAATGCGTCGAGACGGTCCGGCCGGAGATCACCGGCTACGAAGGACCGGACTGCCATCCGCTGGAATTCGGCTATCCCTCGGCCTGCCCGGGTGAGGACTGCTCCTGCGAGCCGGGCAAGACCGGTACCTGCGCGGAGGGCGAAGTCTGCGTCGACGGTGCCTGTCTGACGGCCTGCACGGGCCCCGGTGCCTCGCCGGACCTGTGCTCCGAGCCGTTGGCGTGCGGACCGGACACGGGGGCGTGCGAGATGGCCAACGGCCTGCCGTTCGCCGAACAGATCGCCTGGCGTCTGAGGGATTCGAGCGCCCCGCAGCACTCGATCGCCAGCTATGCCCTCCAGCGTCTGATTGCCGACCTGGCGATCGGCTACGGCGTCAAGGTCGGCCTAGAGTACAAGCTGTTCCGCAAGTGGAAGGAGAAGAACCTGCTCGACGTGAGCGACTCGCTGAGCAAGGCATTCCCCTTCGTCCACCACCAACTGGGTCTGGAGGCGCGCTATCAGAACGAATGCCGAGACGACCTGGGGCCGGTGATCAACCACCAGCCCGAGCGGGTCAAACGCCATCCGGGCGGGGGTATCGCGCCGGAGCTCGCCGCCTGGTGCAAGCCGGCGATGGCCGGACAGGTCGACAACCCACCGCCGCCGGACAGCGATGAGGTGATCGCAAGCGGGTTGGAGAACGTCCACCAATTCGGCATTGACGTCGGGGTCGAGTACTGGAAGCGGGCGCAGCGTTGCGTCGACGGCGTTGCTTGGGACCGCTTCTTTACCGATCTCGAGTCCTCGCCCGACGACCTGTGGTCGCGGCTGCGCTGCAGCTACCGCCAGGGAGTCCGGGAGCTGGACCTGGACTGTGCCGACGCCCAGGCGTTGGAGCGGTCCCTGATTCACACCCTGGGTTGTCTGGACGTCTCCGGCGGTGCGTCGCTGCCGCAGAGCCGGATCCTGCTACGGCTGCTCCAGCAGCGGGGGCTCGCCGGTGAGATGGTGACCTCGTTCCAGCCGACCTCGAACGGCCAACCGGTCGGCCCCGCGCGACAGGTCTTGGCCCTCGATCGGATTCTGCTCGACCCCGAGGAGCTGTTCACCGGGGCGAACCTGGCACCGGCGATCCGCCAGCTCTCCGGCCAGCCGGTGGCCTTGCGAGGGATCTTCTCCGCCCAGGCCTGGCTGCAGCAGATCGACGCCTGTCTCGCCGACGCCCCCAGCGGCCGCTTCGACGAGGGGCGTCTGACGATGGATCTGGACCTGGAGATCACCGCCTGCGGCGGAGCCTGCTGCGACGGGGGGGCCTGCCGCCAGGTGGCGCATCCGGACGAATGCGCCGGCAGCTTCTGGCCGGCCCGGACCTGTGCGGAGGTGCCCGGCGGATGCGCTCTCCCGTCCGAGGGAGGAGGGGGGACCCAAGAGATCGGCGGCGCCTGTGCGCCCTTTGGCGAGTGCCAGGAGGTGGCCTCGGAAGGCCTGTGCCTGGGAGCGCCGTTCCATCTCGGTGCGACCTGTGCCGAGGTGAATGTGTCCGGATCGCTGTGCCGAGACGACAGCGACTGCGCTGCCGGCGATTGGTGCCGTCCCACCGAGGCGGGGGGCGCGCAATGCGTTCCGCGGGTCGGCGAGGGAGCACGCTGCGGCGGGTTCGTGCTGCCCTGGACCCGGGAGCGCTGCGCCCCGGACCTGATCTGCACCGACTTCCCGCTGCCCGACATCCCCGGCTTCTGCCGGCGGCCCTGTACCGAGCCGCCGGTGGGCCAGACCGCCTGGTGGCCGCTGGACGGTATCGAGCAAGGGCGGACGCCGGAAGCCTTCGGCGGCCCCGCCGCGTTCGTTCTGGAGGCGCCGGACGCGGTCCCCGGTCGGGTTGGGGGCGCGCTCGCCTTCGATGGCGAGACCGATGCTCTCGAGGTGGCCGACCATCCGTCCCTCGATCTCGGTACCGGCGACCTGTCGTTCACCTTCTGGATCCGTACCCGGGAACGCCGCAACAACTCGCGTCTGGTGCTCGACCGGCTGCACGACGACGTCGGCTACCGGGTCTACCTGCTGCGGGGTGCCCTCGGCATCCAGCTCGGGGACGGCACCGCCACGCCGCTGACCTCGAATGTCCAGGTGGCCGACGGCCGCTGGCACCACGTGGCGGTGACGGTGGATCGCGACCGCACCGACGGGGTGCGCTGGTACCTCGACGGCCGCCCGGCGGCGACCGCCAATCCGACCCGTCACCAGGGCTCCATCAGTAGCCGGTCACCGATGAGCGCCCGCTCCCCGTTGTGGATCGGGGCCCTGGAAGGCGAGCACCTCCACGCCCGCATGGAGCTCGACGAGCTGGCGATCTATCGGCGTGCGCTGCGCGCCGAAGAGGTGACGGATCTGCACCGGGCCGGTGCCGCGGGGGTCTGCCGCTGCGCCGCGCTCTCCGCGGAGCGGGGTCCCCTCGCCTGGTGGCCCATGGACCGCGGTGGGCTGGTGGAAGATCTCGCCGATGGAGCCTGGGGCGCGCCCCGGGGCGAGCCGCAGTCGGTGCCGGGCCGGGTCGCCGAAGCCCTGCGCTTCGACGGCGACGACGACTTTGTCGAGGTCGACGCAGATCGCGCGCCCACGCTCGGCCGTGGGGACTTCTCCTGGGCAGGCTGGATTCGCTGGGCTCCTACCGCACCGAGGGTCCAAATCCTGGTCGACCAGCGGCGGGGCGGGCGCGGGTACCAGGTGTATCTGTGGCGCGGGCGTTTGGGTCTGCAGCTCGCGGACGGCAGCTACACCAACTACAACTCCGAGGCCGACCTGTCGGACGGCGCCTGGCATCACGTCGCCGTGACCGTGGATCGAGACGATCCCGAGGGGATCCGTTTCTTTCTGGACGGCGCGGCGTCGGACCGGAGCTTCGACCCGACCGGACATCGGGGCTCGCTGGACAGCGGAGCCCCGCTGCGCATCGCCCGCTTCCTCGAAGGCTCCGGCGCCCCCTGGGCCGGGGAGGTCGACGAGCTGATGGTGTTCGACCGGGTGCTCGGCGCCTGGGAGATCCGCCGGCTGCATGCCGCGGGAGGCTTCGGGCTGTGCACCGGAGCCCGACCGCAGGTCGCGGAGTGAAGTCCAGTGCGAGGCCGTCGGCGAATCGGCATACCGCCGGCGGCCGTCCTTCCCCAGGCCTCAGAATTGCTGGTGCACGAACCGCGCGCTCCACCTCGGTGCTGAAGAGCTACCCGTCGGCGGTGGACAGAAGCCGTCCTGTCGAGTGTTGTATACTACGAAAAAATCCATTGAAAAGAGCGGTTCTCAACTTGATCTCTGTCGTCCGTAGGTTGTCGTCCTGGAGCTCCTCGGGGTGTCCCGCACTCCAGCATCAGTGGAAAGGAGCTTGCATCATGCAACCCAGGCTTCGGCAATGTCTCGCGCAGTGTCTCTTCCTCGTCCTCCTGCTTGTGATTCCGGTCCTAACAGGGCCGCCGGCTGCGGAAGGTCAGCAGCCGCAGATCTACACCTATACCGTCAAGTACTTGTGCAGCAACCTCCACCCGTTCCCCACCATCTTCCACTGGACCGACATCAACATCCTGAACCCCTCCCGCGGTCAGGACGCCGAGGTGCGCAAGAAGTTCATCGTCTCCGGCACCCAGGAGAACCCCACCTTCGTCGAGCCGGTGCGCGACCGCTTCAAGCTGGGTCCCAACCAGGCGGCGGCGATCAACTGCGACGAGATCCAGCGCATGTTCAAGGTGCCGCTGTCGACCCCGATGGAGGGGTTCGTCGAGCTCGAGAGCAACCGTCCGCTGAGCGTCGTGGGCATCTACGACAAGTGCGTACCCGGCCAGCGGATCGACGTCTTCCCGCAGTCGCGGCTGGTCACCGATCTGACGCTCGACGGCTTCGGGGCGTTCCGCGGGGTTCGGCTGCACGGCCAGGCGACGGTGCAGAAGGGGGAGATGCGGTTGGATTCGGAGAAGGGACGCTTCGTGCAACCCACCGAGATGGTCGCCATGGTGCTCGAGGGCAACCTCGAGATGAACGGCCGGAAGATCCCGATCCGCGTTCTCGAGAGCCCGCGGTTCCAATCCGAGGGGCTGATCGTGGGGGAGCTGGATCCGGTCACCCTGGCACCGCTGTTCCCGGCCCGCAGCTATTTCGACATGTTCTTCGAGATCGTCTCCGACGATCCCACCTTCCAGGAACATTTCGGCCGTCTCTACAACCTCGACAAGACTCGAGTACAGGCGATCATCAGCGGCATCCCTCCAGGGCTCTTCGCCGAGGTGGTCCCCGAGGGGATGGATGTCGAGCGCCTGCGTCGTGTGGCTCCGGACGCCCGTCTGGAAAAGACGTCGGGAGGGCTCGTGGTGAAGCTGGACCATCCGGTGCTCGGCCGGGTGGACGATCCGATCAACGAATACTGCGACCCGGGACCGACAAAGATTTTCAGCGCGCGCTCGCCCGGCAACCCGGTGGGGCAGGTCTCGAACCACTGCCACGCCCCGAACCCGCCGGATCCGCCACCCCCGATGCATGCGCCGGTGCACTGCGCCGACGCCAGCATCGACGTCGAGTACATCGAGCCGATCGTCGTGCCCCGGGCGCCTGGGGGCGCACGCGGGGCTGCGGCCGGCCGCCCCGGCGGATGATGCCCCCGAAGCGCCTCGACGAGCTGACGTAGGCCGTTTTCCCGCCGGAATCGGCATCTGGAGCGGTGCTACCGGATCGTGCACCGTGCTCTGTGACCGGGAAATCGAGATGGCGGACGACCTCGAGGGTCGGTCCCTCACCGTCGACCGGTGTGAAGGTGATCTGGATGTTTAGGACGACGTTTGGCTCGTAGTAGCCGAATGTGGGGCCCTGGCGCACGATGCGCATCTTCCCGATGGGCTGTTCGCCGTCAGTCAGCGTCACGTCCACAGTGAAGGCGCCGCAAGACGTGCGGAAGGGCTGGACGCTGCGAAGCTGAAGCGGACCGAGCTCAGGTCCACCAGCTCGCCGGAGCGCTCGGCGCCCAGGCTGGAGTCGGCCCGCCGAAGCAATCCGTCCTTGCCCCGGTTTCCAAAGAAAAACCCGGACCGGCGGGAAGCCGGGTCCGGGCCGTACGAGCTTTAGCTCGGTTGAATACAGCTCTGGATGGTCCTAGCGAATCGCTGTCTCCTCGGCGACCACCGGGCAGTGAATGCCGCACTCGTCCGCGCAGTGGCAGCCACCCGGGCAGTAGATGACCTCGCCCGCTGTGTTGCGCAGACCGTTCTCGATCTGGAAAGTGGGGGTCTCTAGATTTCCGGCCCGGAGCGATCCGGAGACCTCGGCGCTGGCGCGGCCGAAACCACGGCGCAGGATCTCACCCCGGTCCGCCTTGCCGGACCAACCGGCGACGAAGTTGCGGGAGGTGCCCGGGACGAAGGTGTCGGCGACCCGGTCGGAGTCGGTGTCGACGTGGATGAAGCCCTGACGCTGGACGACGCCATCGCCCGGACGATTCGACCACACGTTGATGCTGGGCGCGAACTCGAGGTTCCGGTACAGCGAGAGCTGCGGGCCGGCGTGATCCATCGGCGTGAACGTCATCCGGATGTTGACCGAGATGTCGGCCTCGAAGTGACCGTGCCCCAAGCCGCTCTGGTAGATGCGCATCTCGGTGATCGGCTGCTCGCCTTCGAGCACCACGCCCACCTGGAAGGTCCCGCACTCGTTGCGGTACGGCTCGATGCCACGGAATTCCATGGCGGCCATCTGGATGCGGGTCGAGGCGAAGCCGTTCTCGTCGAAGACGGCGTCATCGAGACGCTGGACGATGGTGTCCGTCGGTCCCAGAATGCCGGAGGGCTCGGTCTTCAGCGGCACGCCCTCGAAAACGACTTTGCCGGCGAAGGGTGTCGAGCCGCTGCAGAAGAAGTCGGCCGGGACGGGAATGTGGCTGAAGTCGGCGAAGGTGGTGCCGTCCCCCGGGGTAATCCAGAGGTCGGAGCCGTTGTAGATGATCGGCTCGAGGGCGGTGGCTGGAATCACGACAAGCATCATCGCGGCGAGCACAAGCGTAATCCGGGAAATCAAGAGTCTCATCAAGTGTCTCCTCCTTTGCGGTACGGGTATGTCAAATCCCGGGTCCTCCATCGGGAGATTCCGGGGGCATCCAAAGCGAATGCAAACCGCCTTATCAACGCTCCACGCCTCCTGCCCGGGAGGTGAAGCTGGAGATTTGTGCCTGACCGATTGAGCTTGATGGGGGAGACTAATCTAGAGACACGATTTTGTCAATGTTGGAGAATGAGGATACTCGTGGACGACTACATCAAAATGAACGGCAGCATCTACCGAGGCGCATCCTCGTGGAGCTAGGCCGTAGAATGGGGCCTGAGATCGTGTCCGGGTGCGCAATCGAGCTCCGCGTCCAGGCCGTGCTCGCACCTCGGAGATCCGCCCAGGGAGCCACCGTTCATGTCCTCTTCGTCCTCCCCGTCGCCCGCCGACGCTGCCACCGCTTCCGAGTCTCCGTTCCGGCTGCTGCCCAAGGTGGACCGGGTGCTGGAGGCGCCGGAGATCGAGCCCCTGCTCGCGGCGCACGGCCGCAAGCTGGTGCTGGAGGCGTTGCGGGACGAGCTCGACGAGCTGCGCGAGAAGGCCCTCCAGGGCACCCTCAGCGAGGAGCAGGTCGAGATGGCCACCCTCCGGCGGCGGCTCGAGGCCCGGCTTGCGGAGCGGCTGCGTCCCTACTACCGCCGGGTGATCAACGGCACGGGAGTGATTCTTCACACCGGGCTGGGCCGGGCGCCACTGGCGGCTGAGGCGGTGGAGGAGCTGGCCCGCACCCAGCGCCACGCGCAGCGGGTCGAGATCCGGCTCGACAGCGGCCAGCGAGGGGGGCGGGACCTCGGTTGCGCCCGGCTGCTGGAGGAGCTGTTGGGCTGCGAGGCGGCGACGGTGGTCAACAACAACGCCGCCGCGACGCTGATTGTCCTCGCGGCGCTGGCGCGGGGCAAGAAGGTCCTGTTGTCCCGGGGCGAGATGGTGGAAATCGGCGGCTCCTACCGGGTACCCGAGATCCTCGAGGAGAGCGGCGCGATTCTCGAGGAGATCGGCACCACCAACCGGACTCACGCGCGCGACTACGTGAGCGCGATCGACGACGAGGTGGGGATGATCCTCAAGGTCCACACGTCCAACTACCGGGTGGTGGGCTTCACCAAGCAGGTGAGGATCCCGGAGCTGGTCGAGATCGGCCGCGAGCACGGTCTGCCGGTGGTCCACGACCTGGGCTCCGGATGTCTGGTCGATCTGGCCGCCCACGGTCGGCCGGGGGAGGAGCCGGTCCAGGGCTCGCTGCGTGCCGGAGCGGACCTGGTGTGTTTTTCCGGCGACAAGCTGCTGGGCGGTCCGCAGGCGGGGATCCTGGCCGGCAAGAAGGAAGCGGTGGATCGCTGCCGGCGGCACCCCCTGTTCCGGGCGATGCGGCCGGGGCGGCTGGTCTACACCGCGCTGGAGGCGACCCTGCGGCTCTACCAGCGGGGAGAGGAGACGGTGTTGCGCCGGATCCCGGCGCTGTCAAGGCTGACGGCACCCCTGGAGGAGCTCGAGCGGCGGGCCGCGACCCTCGATGGCCTTCTGCGCGGCCTGGAGAGCCCGGAGCACGGGATCGAGCACCGGGTGGTGGAATGCCAATCGCAAGCCGGCAGCGGCTCGCTGCCCACGCGCGAGCTGCCGAGCCGGGCGGTGAGGCTCACGCCCCGGCGGGGCTCGGTCGAGGACCTGGCGGCGGCGTTGCGCACCGGCGAGCCCGCCGTGCTCGCCCGGATCCAGGACGACGGTCTGCTGCTCGACGTCCGCACGCTGGACGACGACGAGCTGCCCCAGATCGCGGAACGGTTGCGGGAATACCTGGGAGCCGCGATCTCTCGGAGTCAGGGAAAGTAGGGGGCCAGCTTGTCTGGCCCCGGGCGGGGGAACGGTGCGGCGGGCTCGGATCTCGGGCCTTTCCCCCCGCCCGGGTGGAGGCAAGCTCCACCCCTACGTTTCGTGTTTCGAGTAGCACGGGTCAACCCCCGGGGAAGCCTGTTCCTCAGGGAATCGTCAGCGGTCCCGGGAAGGGAGCAGCCGGCACCGGCAGGGCCGGGGCCCCGACGCTACGTAGCTCCCCGAGCAGGGACCCCTCCGCCTCGACTTCGAGCTCCTCCCGCTCCGGACCCTCGTCGAAACGGCGGACGAAGACGCTCGCCGGATCGCCGTCCTGGCCCGACACGGAGAAGAAAGCGTAGAACTCGTTGACCGCGGCGGCCAGCCCGGCGTAATCCCCGAGGAAGAATCCGGAGCCGGTCAGCGGTGCCTGAAGGATGTCGAACGACTCGTCGGTCAGCCGGATCTCACCGCTCCAACTCGCCGGATCCGAGCAGTCGAAGGTCTGCGCCGGGTTGGCCGGCTGGCAGGTGATCGCCCAGTAATCCGTGAGCGCCCCGGGCTCGGGCCCGTTGTTGCGGAAGTCGTAGTAGGTGACCGCGATGCGACCCTTGCGGTTGACCTCCACCGAGGGCACCAGGGCCTGGCGGTTGAGCGGGGGCACGGTGTCGGGGGTCTGGTTGATCGCCACCGGCACGCTCCAGTTGATCCCGTCTTGGGATTGAGAGAAGGCGATGGAGGTGTAGGCGCCGTTGCTGAACCGGAAGTCCTGCCACACGGCGTAGAGAACGCCGCGGTCGGCGTCGAGCGCCACGTCAAACAGCAGCGAGCCTTCACGGATCGCCTGACCGCTGCCGTCCGGATCGACGCTGCCCAGGCCACGGATCATCTGGGCGACCGGGACCGAGGGGCCGTTCGGGCCTCCGGGGAGCCAGCTCTGCCCCTGGTCGAAGGACACCTTGAGGGCGAGCTGCTGGAGAAAGAAGGGCGGCACCGGGAGAAAGGTGATCTCGTTGAAGAAATCGAGCAGCGGACCGTTCGGCACCGCTACGATCAGGTTGCCGATGGTCTGCCCGGTGGGTCCCGGATCGTGGATCACGCGCACCGGCTCGAAAGTGGCTCCGCCGTCGGTGGAGCGGGTAAACACGGCGGGCGCAAGCCCCGCCGCGAAGTCGATGCGGTCCCAGGTGGCGTAGAGGAAATTCGGGTCCACCGGGTCGGCGGTGAGGCTGTTCTTGTCGTTGAAGAACGGTGGCAGCTCATCGATGAGCGTCACCGGAGCGCTCCAGGCCAGCCCGCCGTCGGCGGACTCCTGGATCACCATGGCGTTGCGGCCGGTGCGCCCGTCGGTGGCCAGCGACATGTGGTAGAGGTCGCCGTCGGCCCCGAAGGCGAGCCAGGGATCGGAGGCCCGCACGAACGGGCCGCCGGTGCACAGGGTGAGCTGGGGGAGGGCACTGGTGCTCCAGGTCAGACCGCCGTCGAAGCTGACTGCGACGCCGACGCCGCGCGCCGAGCCGTTGGACCACCGGTCCTGCTGCCAGGTGCCGACGAGGTGATCCGGATCGAACGGATCGACCACGATCCAGGGCTCCACCTCGCTGGCGAGGAAGTTGGTCCCCGGTTGCTGAGCGACGAAATCGGCGGTGCAACCGGCGAAGGGGCTCGCGCCGCTGACCTGGACCAGCGGACCGGGCGCCGAGTCGGCCCCAGTGACCGGTACGAAAGCCAAAGCGAGCACGACCAGGGCGGGCACGAAGGCGCGGCCGGGGCGCCGGAAGACGGAGGGGACGCGGGAGGGGGTGCGAGACGGGGAGAGGTTTCGGGAGAGAGAGCTCGATGCAGAGCCAGCCAGGAACACATACCGCATGGTTCGACCTCCTTGAGGAGTGCTCCACCATCGTGCGATCTCGATGCAATCTCAGGAGAGCCGAGGCTTGCGGGCGGTGCCCGTGCGCTCGGGGGATGTAAATATCTACGGGAGCTCGTCGCCAAAGTTCGCAACCTTGGGTTTCTCGCTCCGTACGAAGCTCCGTTCAACCGAATTCGAGAGGAGCTGCGATGACCTTCCACGACGTCCCCGTCGTCCCCCGTCCCATCGTTCTCGTCGGCTGCGCCGTCCTGGCGCTGGCCACGTTGGCCGCCGGTCTCACGCTTCCGGCGGCCGCCCAGACGGGCCTCACCCTGCCGCCCAGCGGAGCCAACCAGAAGGCGTCGGTGAGCCAGGGCATCGGTCTGGTCACCGTCACCATCGACTACAGCAGCCCGGACGTCACCGGACCCAACGGTGAGGACCGGAGGGGCAAGATCTGGGGCGAGCTGGTGCCCTGGGGGCTGGCCGACTTGGGCTTCGGCAACAGTGAGCCCTCGCCCTGGCGCGCGGGTGCCAACGAGAACACCGTCTTCACCGTCAGCCACGACGTGCTGGTCGAGGGTGAGCCGCTGGCGGCGGGGTCCTACGGTCTGCACATGATTCCCGGCCAGGAGGAGTGGGTGATCGTCTTCTCCAACAACTCCACCTCCTGGGGCAGCTTCTTCTACGACGAGGCGGAGGACGCCCTGCGGGTGACGGTGAAGCCGGAGAAGGCCGAGTTTCGCGAATGGCTGACCTACGACTTCATCGACCGCCAGCCGACCGAGGCGACCGTGGCGCTTCACTGGGAGGAGCTGCGCGTGCCGTTCACCCTCTCGGTGCCGAATCTGACCGACCTCTATCTGGCGAGCATCCGCAACGAGCTGCGCAGCACCGCGGGCTTTTCCTGGCAGGGCTACAACGCGGCGGTCCAGTACTGCCTGCAGAACGACGTCAACCTGGAGGAAGCCTCGACCTGGGCCGACCGGGCGCTGTCCACACCCTTCATCGGGCAGGAGAATTTCACCACCCTGTCCACCAAGGCGCAGGTGCTGGACCGGTTGGAGCGCCGAGAGGAAGGCGACGCGATGCTCGACCGGGCGCTGCGGCATCCGACGGCGAATGCGATCCAGATCCACGGCGTCGGCCGCCAGCTCGTCGCCCGGGGACGTCCGGACAAGGCGCTGGAGGTTTTCCAGCTCAACGCCGAGCTCCACCCGGACACCTGGCCGGTCCACGTCGGGCTGGCACGAGGGTACTCGGCGGTGGGGCGCTACGAGAAAGCGCTGGAGCACGCGAAGAAGGCGCTCGACAACGCGCCCGACGACCTCAACCGGCGCAACCTGGAGCAGATGATCGAGACCCTGAAGCAGGGAAAAGACGTGAACTGAGCGGGAATCGGTCCGTATACCGGCGCAGCAGACCTGTTGCCGGTGACAAATGGCTTGCTTTCTCGGTAAGCAGGGCTGATGTCACTGGCAAATGCCTCCCTGTCCCGGTATGTGGACCAGTTGTCACGGGATCTGGCTTTGTCACTTCACGGCGTCGGCACCCGGGCTGGCGTCCGGTGGCTCACCAGCGGATCACGGCGACCTGGTCTTCCTCGACCCAGGCCTGTTGCCGCTCCGGCCCCTCGATGCGGACCCAGCCGGCAGTGACGTCCTCGACCGCCACCTCGGTGCCGGCGTGGAGCTTGTAACGGACCACGGCGTCGGCACCGGGGCCGGAGCGGGCGTCGATCTCGGGCGGCAGCACCACCGCGACCCGCTGCGGCCACAGCTCGTGCACTAGCAGCGAGCCGCCCGCGCCCAGCAGAAACAGCAGCACACCGCCGGCGAGCCACGGCAGCGCCTCCGAGCGGCGGCGGAGACGCCAGAGGGCGAGCAGGGTCCACAACAGCAGGTTGAGGGTCAGGACCGTCCAGGCGAGCTCGCGGCGGCTCATCTGGAAGTGCCAGAAGAAGAGCGTCGAGATCCAGGGCGACGGCGTCGGGGGAGCGAGCGCGTCGCGGGTGCTGCGGCGGGCGAAGTCGAGATTCGCCCGCGCGTCCTGGTCGCGCGGCTGCCGGGCGAGGCTGCGGCGGTAGGCTGCCACCGCCGGGCCGAGGCGGCCGTCCCGCAGGAAGGCGTTGCCCAGGTTGTAGAGCAGCCGGCCATCGCGGTGGCCCCGGTCGCGGAGCTTTTCGTAGAGGGCGATGGCCTGCGGATAACTCCCCGCCTCGTAGGCCTGGTTGGCCTGGAGAAAGAGCTCGGGATCGGTGCGGTCGTCCCTGGCTTCCTCCGAGCTGGCGGACGCCGTGCCCTGGGGCGCCGTGCCCTGGGGCGTGGCTCCGGGATCTTGGCCCAGGGCTCCCTGTCCTTCCTGGGTCTCCGGGCTCGGCACCACGGCGGGCGCCGTCGACGGGCTCACGGTCGCCGCCGTGCCCGCGGCTCCGCAGACGGTCAGCATCCCGAGCGCGCCGCAAAGCGCGCTGGAGAACGTGGTGCGGCCCCTTCTCATGCGAGCGCCGCCTCGAGCCGTTGCAGGAGATCCTCGATCTCCCGTCGGAGATCGCCGGCGGTGCTCCCGACGGCTCCGTACTGAATCACTTCCAGCCGTTCCAGGACCTCCTCCGTCTCCATCGCCAGGCTCGGATCGGCTCCGGCCCGCTGCAGGTGTTGGGCGGCTTCGACCGGGGTCAACGCCCGCCCTTCGAGACCGAGCCGGTCCCCGATGTAGCCTCGCACGATCGCCGACGCGGTGTGGGCGACGGACCGGGAATCCGGCAGCCGCGCCAGCTCGGCGAGCGACTCGCGGGCGTTGCGCAGGGCGTCACGCCGCCGGCGCCAGTCGGCACCGAAGCGTTCCCGGCGGCGTTGCAGGAGCACCAGGCCGACGAACAGGAAGCCGGGGGCGAGCAACCCGGCAAGGAAGGCGAACCGGCCCCCGGTGCCCGCCAAGCGGGGCTCGACGGCGTCGAGATCCCGATGCAACGGCAGGATGTCGTCCGCCAGGATGCGCACCGCCACCTTGCCGGTAGTGGGCGCCAGCGACTCGGTCAGCCGCAGCTCCTCGTCGCTCTCCGCCGGCAACACCTGGAGCCTCAGCTCGGGGGCCCGGGCGACGCGGTAGCTGCCGGCCTCGACGTCGAAATAGCTGAGGCTCACCGGGGGCAGCGTCAGCTCGCCGGGGACCAGCGGCACGAGCGCCTTGCTGTACGACTTGGATCCCGAGATGCCGGAGTCGGAGCGGTTGATCCGGGCGCTGGGCTTGTCGTCGTAGATCTTGAACGGGGCGAGGTCCGGAAGCTCGGGCTCCGAGATCATCTGGGCGTTGCCGGTGCCCGAGATGGTGTAGGTCAAGGTGGCGGACTCCCCCACCTTGAGCTCCCGCTTGCTGATCTTCGCCTCCAGCCGGAAGTCCCCCACCAGTCCCGAGAAGTCCGCCGGGGCGGCGGGGAGGGGACGGACGTTCAGCTCGATGGGCTCGGTGCGCAGCACCCGGGGCTCGGTCACCGCGCGGCCGAAGAAGCTCTCCAGAGGCCGGCGCCGCCGGCGCAGATCGGCGACCTCCACCTGTAGCTTGAGGGTGGTCGCCGGGATGGTGAGCGTCCCCGCCTCCTGGGGAAACAGGGCCTTGTGGAACTCGCTGACCCGGTATCCCTGCCCGTTGAGGGTGGCCTCGTACTCGCGAACGTCACCGAGGTCCTCGCGCAGGAACCCCTCGAAGTCCGGCAGATCCAGCCGTGGATCGCCGATCCTCACATGGGTGTACAGCCGCCAGGTGTAGACGACCTGTTGTCCGACGTAGGGCTCGCGAGTCGAGACCGAGGCGCTGACGAAGACCGAGCGGCTCGACCGGGGGGTACTCTCGGCGTCGACGATCTTGACCGTGATCGGTTGGCTCTCGAAACGCCTGCCGTCGATCTCGACGGTGGCCGGCGGGATGGTGAAGGTCCCGGTCGACTTCGGTGCCAGAAGGTAGTCGTGCTGGACGCTCGAGGTGGCGCGGCCGTTGACCACCTGGAGCTGAGTCGTCTGACCGGCGAAGGTGACGTCGAAATCCGGCAGCTCCGGGAGCTGCGGCTCGGCCTGCTGGGAGCCGATCACGGTCAGGGTGAGCCGCAGCGGGGTCTCGACCGTGGCCGAGGTGCGATCGACGGTGGCGGTGAGCCGCTGGGCGGCGGCGGTGTCGGCGGTGGCTCCCAGGGCGAGACAGCCCACGGCCACCACGGCTCCCGCCATCCTGCGCAGCCGGGGAGCCCGCAGCCGGCGCGCACGCCGCGGGTGCCGGGTGGGAGAAGAGGTGAGGTGTCGGGAGCGGGTTGGGACCATGGCTCACCAATCCTTGGACGAGCGGGTGGGTTGTCCGGCGCGGGTCTCGTCGGGCTTGCGCTCCGGCCGCACCTCTTCGAGGGCCATCAGGTAGCGTAGCGCTTCCTCCTCGGTGAGACCCACGGTGGCCTGGAGCGGCGCCGAGCCCGTCGCGCCGCCCCGGGCTTGCTCCTCGCCGTCCGGCACGCCGTCGCCGTCGGTGTCCCGCTGGTTGGGATCGGTCTCTCCCGGGTCGAGCCGCCCGTCGGCGTCGAGGTCCTCGGCACCATCGCGGAGCCCGTCTCCATCGGTGTCCGGGTTGGCCGGATCGGTGGGATTGTCCCCCTCGCGCTCGACGCGGTCGGGAAGCCCGTCGCCGTCCTGGTCGGGGCCCTCGGGGCCGGTTCGCTCGTGGTCGGAGTCGTCTTGGGAGCTCTGGTCCCCCGAGGGCGGCTTCTGCTCCTGCCCCTCCTGATCCTGCTGTCTCTGCGGCTCCCCCTGCCCCTGCTCGGACTGCCCCTGCTGAGGATCTCGTTTCTGCTGGTCCGGGTTCGGCTCTTGCTCCTGGCCCTGCTTCTGGCGGTCCTGACTCTGGTCCTGGCCGCCCTGGCCCTGCTGCGGTTGCTTCTGCTCCTGTTGCCGGCGCTCGAGCTCGCGCTGGATGAGCTCGAGGTTGAGCTTGGCGTCCTGATCGTCGGGGTCGAGCTCGAGGGCCCGGCGGTAGTGCTCTACGGCCTCGGTCAGCTTCCCCTGGCGATAGGCGGTGTTGCCCAGGTTGTAGAACGCCTTCTCGCGCAGCTTGCGAGGCACGGCCCGCCCGCGCTCCCCCTGGGCGGTGGCCACCGAGCCGAAGGCGCGGGCGGCCTCGTCGAAGTCCCCCTGCTGGTAGTGGGCGCTGCCCACGTTGAGGGTCTCGGCGGGGTCGTCCGGCCGCTCGACGCGGCGCTCGAGAAAGCCCTCGAGCGCCTGGTCCCAGGCCCCCGCGTCGTAGGCGGCGAAGGGATCGTCGTAGGTCAGGGCGGCGGCCGCGGTAGGCGCGGACTCGGTGTCGCCGGCGTCGGTGCCGGCAGCGCCGGTCTCCGCGGTGGGGAGCTTGGTGGAGGGTGGCTTGGCGTCGTCGGGCTTGGGTCTCGCGGGCTGGGCCGCTACAGGGACGACGGGGGCGAGGACGACGGGACCGAGGCCGAGCAGCTCGCAGACCAGGATCCCCGTCAGAATCCGGGTCAGGATCCGGGTCGGGAGCCAGATCGAGATCCAAGTCGAGACCCGGGTCCGGAAGACCGCGGCTCGACAGCGGCGGGTGGGTGGCGTGGAGGATCGGTCAAACGGCATGGCTGTCTCCGGATCGGCGGGTGCGTTCGGCCACCAGAGGCTCGATCATGAGGGCGGCGAGGGCCATCGCCAGCAACCACTGGAAGCGCTCGTGCCAGCGCTGGCGCCGGCGGGAGCCGAGCTCCCGGTCCTCCAGCGTGGCCTTGATGCCCTGCGAATAGATCTGCTCGAGATCCATGTCGCCGGTCACCGAGCGCACGTAGCGGCCGCCGGTGGCGAGCGCGATCTGCTGCAGGGTCGGCTCGTCGAGCTTCGACAGGATGATCTCCCCCCGCCGGTCGCGCCGGAAGCCGCCGCCGGGAAGCGGGATGGGCGAGCCCTCGTCACGGCCGATGCCGATGGTGAAGATGCGGACCCCTTGCTGGTTCGCCTCCTCGGCGGCGGCGAGCGCTTGGCCGCTGTGGTCCTCGCCGTCGGTGATCAGCAGGATCGCCCGCGAGGGGTGCGACGCCCCTTGGAAGGCCGCCAGCGACTTGCGAATCGCTGCCGCCAGATCGGTGCCCTTGACCGGGATGAGATCCGTGTCGAAGGCGTCGAGAAAGAGCGAGGCGGCGTTGTAGTCGAGAGTCAGGGGGCATTCGACGAAGGCGCTGCCGGCGAACGCCACCAGGGCGATGCGATCCCCCTCCAGACGCTCCAGCAGATCGGTGATCTCCCGCCGTGCACGCTCCAGACGGGGCAGGTCCTCGCCCCCGGCGTCGTCGACCAGCATGCTGTCGGAGACGTCGAGCGCCACCACCAGATCCACGCCCTGGCGCTGGACCTCCTCCCAGGTGAACCCCCACTGCGGCTCGGCCAGCGCCACGACCGCGGCGCCCACGCCCAGCAGGATCAGCAGCGCCTTGACCACCTGGCGCGACCGGCTGACCCCGGTGGTGAGGCGGGAGATCATCTGCCGCGAGGCGAACCGCCGCAGCAACCGGCCACGGGTGCGCAACGACCACAGATGGAAGACCGCCAGCACCGGCACCAGCCACAACAGCCACAGTGCGTCGGCACGCCCCACGTGAAGACCCTCGCAGCCGGTCAGGAAGGCCGCGCCGAGCAGCGGCAGGGCGCGCAGCCCCGCCGCCCACCGCCCGGGCCGGCGGCGGGAGTCGCGGAGGCTGGCGGGTGAGCGGGTCATGGGGTTCCCGTCCGGGGAGCGTCGTTCATGGGGAAGTCGTTCATGGGGTCGTCGATCAGGGGGTCTTAGATCAGGGGAGCTTGCGGAAGCGGGTGCCGAGGAGCACCACTTCGAGGATCAGAAGCGCGAGAGCCGGGATCACGAAGCGATGGAACCGCTCGTCGTACTCGGTGAACGTGTCGAGGGTGATCTCGGTCTTCTCCAGGCGGTCGATCCGTTCGTAGATCGCCTGCAAGGCGTCCTTGTCCACCGCCCGGAAATAGGCTCCGCCCGTCGTCTCCGCCATGGCGGTGAGGGTCTCCTCGTCGATCTCGACGTCCTGGTACTGGACCTGACGGCCGAACAACGTGTCCACGACGATGGGTGCCTTGCCACGGGTGCCCGCGCCGATGGCGTAGATCTTGATCCCGAAGGTCTTCGCCACCTCGGCCGCCTTGCGGGGAGGCAGCACCCCGGCGTTGTTGCGGCCGTCGGTCAGCAGAATGAGAACCTTGGACCGGGCCTCCGAGTCCTTAAGCCGTTTGACCGCCACTCCCACCGCCGAGCCGAGGGCGGTATTGTCGCCGGCCATGCCGATCTCGATCTGCTCGAGAAAGGTGCCGAGCACCCGGTGGTCGAGAGTGAGGGGGCACTGGGTGAACGCCTCGGCGCCGAACACCACCAGGCCGATCTGGTCGTCCTCGCGGCCGGCCACGAACTCCTCGACCACCGCCTTGGCGACGTCGAGCCGGTTGCGCCGCTCGGCCAGGGGCCGGTCGGCGTCGAGGTCCAGCGCGCGCATGCTGCCGGAGGTGTCGAGCACCAGCACGATGTCGATACCCTCGGTGCGGATCTGGGTCTCCGTGCGTCCGGTCTGGGGACGGGCGACGGCGAGCAGCAGCAGCGCGACGACCCCCAGGCGCAGCGTCAGCGCCAGGCGGCGTCCCAGGAGGCTGTGGGACGGCGCCAGCCGGTGGACGAGGTCGAGGCTCGAATACCGCACCGCCGCCGAAGGCCGGCCGTGCCGGCTGCGGACCCACCACAGAGCGCACCACAGCAAAAAGAGCGGCAACAGCCCCCACAGAAGCCAGGCGTCGGCGAACACCAGGTCACCCCAGTCACGCCAGCCGCCGGGGGTGAGCCCCCCGAGGAGCCAATCCCTCATGCGGCGGCCTCCCGCGTGCCCTTGCCATGAGAAACGCTCACCTCGGTTTCCTGCGCCCTCCCGTCGGCGTTCCCGTCACCGTGTCCGGTGCTCTCCCCACCGTTCCCGTCCGGGCTCTCGGGGTCCCGGAGGCGGGTGCTCTCGACGAAGCCTCGCGCCTGGGCCAGGGTGGCGGCAACCTCGTCCGCGGGAGGCTGGTGGTCGGCGAACTTCACCCAGTCGGTGGCGACCAGAAAACGGCGCAGCTCGAGCGCCGGCTCGGTCTCGAGGCCGGTGACCCCGGGCAGCGCGACGACGATCTCCTCGGTGGTGAGATCGGTGGCGTTGAGCCCGTAGCGATCTTCGACATAGACGCGGACCGCCTCCGACAGCTCGAAGAACAAACGGTGGACGACGGCGGCGTCGGTGCGGTCCCAGCCCTCGAGCTCGGCGATCCGCTCCAGGGCCACCTCGTGGGCGGGCCGCGGGGGCGTCTGCGAGCGTTGCCGCCGGCGGCGCAGGAGCCAGATCAGCGCCCCGGCGAAGACGGCGGCGAGCACGGCCCCGGCGGCGATCCACGGCCAGGGGATGTCCGGACCGGGTCGCTGGAGCGGCTTGAGGCCACGGATGTCCGTCACTTCCTCGCCGGCCTCGCGGGCGCGCTCGAGCATCGATTCCACCTCGATGAAGAGGGGCGACGTCTCGACGGTCTGCTCGCTCTCTTCACCTTCCTCGCCCCCCCAGCGCACCGTCACCGGTGGCAACACGTAGGAGCCGACCTCGTCCACCCGCAGCGTGAGCCGGTGGTCCTCGATCACCCGCTCACCCTCCTCGTGGACCTCGCGCTGGGGGGCGTCGAGGGCGACCAGGCCGGCCAGCTCGGGATTGAGCGGCGGCACGTCCACCTCGACGTCGTGGGCGCGGTCGACGGTGACGGTGTAGGTGAGACGATCCCCCACGGTCGCCACCGCGCGGTCGACCGCGGCGCGCACCTCGACCGGGGGGCGGGGCTCCGGTGCCGCGCTCCCGTCGTGGGTCCCGGGGGCGCATGAGCCCAGCAGCGAGCCCGCGAGCCAGGCGGCGAGGAGAGCCACGAGGGGGGAGAGCCGGGGTGTCACCGCCGCCTCTCCCGCTGGTGGAAGTACCGCACGAGGGTGTCGACATAGGAGGCGTCGGAGGCGTGGATCTCCACCTCGCCGACCCCGGCGGAGCGGAACGCGTCGCTGCGCTGCCGCCGTTCCTCGTGGGCCAGCCGCTCGAGACCGCTGACCACGGCGGGGTCCCGGGTGTCGAGCAGCAGGGTCTCGCCGGTCTCCGCGTCCTCCAGCTCGAGGATCCCGATCGGCGGCAGCTCGGTCTCGCGCCGGTCGGTGATGGTGACGGCGGTGAGATCGTGCCGCCGGCCCGCGATCCGCAGACCGTCCGTCCAGCCCTGGTCGAGAAAGTCGGAGATGAGAAACCCCACCACTCGGCGCCGGGCCACCTGACCCAGATACTCGAGGGCGGCCTGGAGATCGGTGCCGCTGCGCTGCGGCCGGTGGGTGAGGATGTCGCGGATCACCCGCCAAACGTGGGCCCGACCCTTCTTGGGTGGGATGTAGCGCTCGATCTGGTCCGAGAAGATGATCAGACCTACCCGGTCGTTGCTCTTGATCGCCGTGTAGGCCAGGAGCGCCGCTACCTCCGCCGCCACCTCGTTCTTGGTCTTGGTCTCACTGCCAAAGGTACCGGAGGACGAGACGTCCACCAGCAGCATCACCGTCAGCTCCCGCTCCTCGCGGTGGACCTTGACGAAGGGCAGGCCCATGCGGGCCGTCACGTTCCACTCGATGTGTCGGATGTCGTCGCCGGGGCGATACTCTCGCACCTCCTCGAATTCCATGCCGTGGCCGCGGAAGGCGCTCTCGTACTCGCCGGCGAAGACCTCGTCGACCGTCCGCTGGGTGCGGATCTGGATCGACTTGATCCTCTCGAACAGCTCCGGGGCGAGGGACTCCGCCGGATCGATCGTATCCGCCGCATCCCGCGCGTCGGGGGGGCGGGCGGTGGAGGCTTCCGGGGAGGCGTCCAGCATGATCAAGGCACGTCGAGGGTGTTGAAGATCTCCTGGATCAGATCGTCGGAGGTCAGATCCCGGGCTTCCGCCTCGTACGAGATGAGCACCCGATGGCGGAGCACGTCGGGGCCCACGGTCTTGATGTCCTGAGGGGTGACATAGGCGCGGCCGGACAGGAAGGCGTGGACTTTCGCCGCCTGTGCCAGGTAGATGCTGGCGCGGGGCGAGGCGCCGTAGTCGATCAGCTTTTCCAGACGCTCCAGGCCGTGGGCCGCCGGCTCGCGGGTGGCGAACACCACCTCGACGATGTAGTCCTCCACCTTGGCGTCGAGATAGACGCGGTCCGCCACCTCCCGCATGGCGCGGATGTCGTCCGGCGTCAACACCGGCTCGACCTCCGGGACGTGGCGCCGGGCCATCCGCCGCATGATTTCCTTCTCCTGCTCCTTGTCCGGGTAACCCACCCGGAGCTTGAGCATGAAGCGGTCGATCTGGGCCTCGGGCAGCGGATAGGTGCCTTCCTGCTCGATCGGGTTCTGGGTTGCCATCACCAGGAAGGGATTCGGCAGCCGGTGGGTGGTGTCCCCGAGCGTGATCTGCCGTTCCTGCATCGCCTCCAACAGGGCCGACTGGACTTTCGCCGGAGCCCGGTTGATCTCGTCGGTCAGCAGCAGGTTGGTGAACACCGGCCCCTTCTTGACCACGAAGTCGTGGCTCTGGGGGCGGTAGATCTCGGTGCCGAGGAGGTCCGCCGGCAGCAGGTCGGGGGTGAAGGAGACGCGGGCGAAGCCGGTGCGGATGGCCTGCGCGAGGGTCTTGACGGCGGTGGTCTTGGCCAGCCCGGGGATGCCCTCGAGCAGGATGTGGCCGTCGGCGATGAGCGCCAGCAGCAGGCGATCGATCATGTAGCTCTGGCCGACGATCACCTTCGCCATCTCCTGGCGCAGGCGCTCGACCTTCTGCGAGTGGGCCTCGATCTCCGGTCGCAGGTCCTCGGTCGGGGTCGTGGTCGTTGTCGTCGGGGTCGTCACGGTCATCGTCCCTCCCTGCGGCTCGAGGCTCGGGTCCTCGCTCCGTGGATCCACCTTCACGGCTACCTCACTCCCACGGCTACCTCACTCCAGTTGCCAGACCCGGGTCCGGGGCGTGTGCGTCCCCGCGGGCTGCTCCGGCGCCGGATCCCGGACCACCTCCCGGGGCACCTCCAGCTCCCGGACCGACTCCGGCCGCCGCGCCTCCAGTTGCCTTGCGACGCGCCGCTCCCACCCCTCGAGCTCCGAGGCGGGCGGAGGGCTCGCTCCGTAGCGGATCTCTTCCAGCCGCTCCGCGGACAGCAGCTCCCCGCCGTCGAGCTCTCGCTGGATTCCCACCAGGACCTCGACCGCTGGCCTGGGCAGGCCGGCCTGCCGCAGCTTGCACGCCTGGCGGTGCAGCTCTTCCAGGCGTTCGAGGGCGGCGCGCTCGCGCCGTGCGTCGGCGTGGCCCGGGCCGGCAGCCCGGCCCGCGTCGCGGCGTCTACCCCGGCCCAGCCAGCTCAGCAACAGGGTGGCGAAGGACAGGAGTCCGACGAGCGCGGCACCGGTGCCCGCTGCCGGGAGCCTGCCCGGTGAGGCCATCCCGCCGGCCATGGGTCCCCGCGCCATGGGTCCCCGCGCCATGGGTCCTCGGGCCATCGGAGCGGCCACCTGCACCGTCGGTCCTGCGAGCGAGCGGCTCCGCGGCCCGGGCTCGCCTCGGGGGGTCCACCGCAGCTCCACCGGGTCCAGCACATAGGTGCCGGCGGCGGCGGCGGTCAGGTGCAGCCGGTAGAGGGTCACGTGCTCTCCCTCATGGCTGCGGGTGGATGCCTCGACACTGCCCGCTTCGAGACCGTCGGGCACCGGCACCGCGGGGGGGTGGGGCAACAGCGCGTCGGCCCCGCCGCTCCAGCGCAGCTCCGCCTCGAGAACGAACGTGCGGCCGAGCGCCGGCCGCGGATCGGAGACCCGGATGCTGGCTTCTGGTGAGGGGGCTTCCGACGAGGAGGCCGGCGAGGGGCTCTTGGCGAGGACGGGCCCGCCGAGCAGGGCGAGCCCGAGGAGGGTGACGGTGCTGGGAGCAGTGAGTGAGGAAGGCATCTCTATGTGTCCAAATCCTGGGGTTGCCCCGGGGTTCCGCGTTCCTGGCATCCGGAGGACGCCAAATTGGCCGCACCCGAGCGAGCAAACGCCCGGGAGACCGGGAGCTGCCCTTCCTAGAGTGGCAAACGTCGTGCCAGGAAGGGGCCGTCGCAGAGCGGTCAGGGGAATTCCGGTCCCGGGAGGCCCGGCCCGAGGAGATCCCACAGATCCACGTCCTCGTCGAGCTCGGGGGTGAAGGTGCGGATGTCGAGCCTCCGGCGCAGCTCCCGCGCCAGAGCCGCCGCCGAGCGCGGCTCGCCGTGGACCAGAAACGCCACCCGGGGCGGCTCGGGAGCGGAGCCGACCCAGCACAGCAGCTCCTCCCGGTCGGCGTGGCCGGAGAGCCCCTGCAGCGACATCACCCGGCAGCGCACCGGGATCCAGCGCCCATGGACCTTGACCGCGTCGGCCCCGTCGAGCAGGGCCCGCGAGCGGGTGCCCTCCGCCTGGTAGCCCGCCAGCATCAGTAGATTGTCCGGGTCCGGTGCCAGGCGCTTGAGATGATGCAGCACGCGACCGCCGGAGAGCATGCCGCTGGAGGAGATCAGGATGCGTGGACCCGGCAGGTCGTTGAGCCGTTTGGAGTCGGCGACCGAGCGGTGGAAGCTCACGTCCTCGGGAAACAGCCGCAGCCGCCCGTCCTCGAACACGTCGGCGTCGAGGTTGTGTGGATCGAGAAAGCGGCTGTAGATGTCGGTGGCGTCGACCGCCATCGGGCTGTCGATGTGGATCGGAACCTCGGGGAGCTCGCCTCGCAGCATCAAGCGGCGCAGGATCAGAGTGAGCTGTTGCGAGCGGCCGACGGCGAAGGCGGGGATCAGCACCGTGCCACCTTGCGAGAGGGTGTGCGCGAAGGGCTCGCGGATCTGGTCGAGGATCGGGGTGTCCGGATGGTCGCGGTCGCCGTAGGTGGACTCGATCACCAGGACGTCGCAGGCGGGTAGCGGCCGGGGATCGAGGTGGAGCGGCATCTCGAAGCGGCCCACGTCGCCGCTGTAGACGATGCGCAAGGGGCTGGTGCGGGATGAGCCCGCGGGCGGCTCGACGTGGACCTCGACGAAGGCCGCTCCCAGCAGGTGGCCGGAGTTGAGAAAGCGGGCGCGGGCGCGTGGGCCACCGTTGCCGGCCTCGTCACCAGTCAAACCCAGCCACTCGCCATAGGGCAGACGCCGGCGCAGCCCGAGGGCTTTCTCAGCGTCCTCCGTGGTGTACAGGGGGAGGGCCGGATCGTGGCGGGAGTAGCCTTTCTTGCGGGCGTAGCGGGCGTCCTCCTCCTGGATCTTGGCCGAGTCGAGCAGGGCGAGCTCCGCCAGGTCGTAGGCCGCCGGGGTCAGATGCACCGGGGCGTCGAGCCCCTCCCGGACCAGCCGCGGCAGGTACCCGATGTGGTCGATGTGGGTGTGGCTGACCAACACCTGGTCGACGGCCCGCGGGGAGAAGCCGGCCGATTCCCAGTTGAGGCGCCGCAGATGGCGGCCCCCCTGGAAGAGCCCGGCGTCGAGCAACGTGCGGGTGCCGTCCAGGGTGAGCAGATGCTTCGAGCCGGTCACCATGCCGGCAGCCCCGTGGAAGGACAGGCGGAGACGGTGCCAGGTCGTGCTCGTCGGAGTCCGGGTCATCAAGACCCGAGCATAGCGCCGATCCGGCACTCGGCCTCATAGGCCCGCGCCAGGTGGCGGAGGAGCACCTGGCCGGCTTCCTCGGCGGTGCGCCCGTAGACCACCACCCCGTCCTCGTGGCCGCCCATGGCGAAGATCTGGAGCTCTGGCAGGGTGGAGCCGCGGTAGAGGCGCTCCACCTCGCGCGCCATCTCCGGGGTGCCGTAGGCGACGCGGGGATCGCTGCGGGGGAGGCGGAGGGCCTCCGCCCGCCGCCACAGCACCGGGCTGTGGCCATGGAAGACGAAGCGGATGTGGGAGCCCAGGTCGTAGACGGCGCCGTGGGTCAACGACTCGGAGGATGGCAGCGTCAGCCCCCGGCTCCGCACCCGGTGAGCCGGGCGGTCCCAGGCTTCGACCCAGCAGAGATCGCCGAGCCCCACCGCGCTCTTGCCGGAGGTCTGCGTCCCGGTGATCAGAAAGCCTCGGCGCCCGCGGGGAGCCGAGGGCGCGCCCACCCGGGAGCTGAGGTTGCCGTAGCCGTAGCCTCCGTAGCGGTCGGGGTCCTGGCCGATCAGACCGGTGCGCGAGAGGATCTCGCGCCAGGCCACCAGCCGGCAGGCCAGCTCGCCAAAGCGCACCGGGGACAGCGGCTCGCGCCGGTGGTCGGTGGTGAACTTGAGGACGCCCTCTTCCTGCATGGCGCCGGGCAGCATACCGGATCGCGGTCGGATCGAATCTTGCAGGCTCGGTGAAGGACCGGCGTTTGCAGACCGGTGCGGCAGAGCGGCGAGGTAGACCGCGGTCCTATTTGCATTGGAGTCGGAGGCTAACTATGCTTGAACATGAGGTTTTCTCTGTTGACGACGGCTCTGGCGACGATCCCTCGATCGAGGAGCCCTCCGTCGGCCGGCCAGATCTCGACGAGCCTTCGAACGCCATGGCCCGCGCATTGTCCCGCCCATCGATCCGCCGCCGGCTCCTCCTGGGAGGGCTGGCGCTCGCCCTCTCGGCCCTCGTCTTTCTCCTCTGGCCCTACTGGGATCTGTCGAGTCACTTCCAGAGCCGGCTGGAGATCCAGCCCTCCCGGCTCTACGGACAGCCGACGGTGCTGGCGGTGGGGGACCTCCACGGCCAGGACGCGGTGCTGGCGGATCTGCGAGCCGAGGGCTATCGGGAGGCGCTGGCCGCGGGCCCGCTGTCCCCGGGCCGCTATCGGGAGAGCCGCGGCGGGCTCGAGGTCCATCTGCGGCGGTTTCTCACCGCGGAAGGGCTCGACGGGGGCCAGCTCGTGGAGCTCGGGTGGCGCGGCAGCCGGGTTCGCTCCCTGACCGTCGGCGGCGACGCGGTGAGCTCGCTGAGCCTGCCGCCCCCGCTGCTGGCCTCCTACTACGACGACCGGCTCGAAGAGCGCTGGCCGGTAACTGTCGACGACGTGCCGGAGGATCTGATCGAGGCCGTCCTCGCCGCCGAGGACGCCACCTTCTTCGACCATGCGGGATTGTCGATGACCGGCATCCTGCGGGCGATGTGGGTCAATCTCACGGGCGGCGAGATCCGCCAGGGTGGCTCCACGCTCACCCAGCAACTGGTCAAGAACCTCTACCTCTCGCCCGAGCGCACCGTCGCGCGCAAGACCCGGGAGGCGCTGCTGGCGCTGCTGCTGGAGATGCGCTACGAGAAGCGGGAGATTCTCGAGGCGTATCTCAACGAGATCTACCTCGGGGCCTCCGGCGGCGTCAACCTCCTCGGCGTCGGGGCCGCGTCGCGGGTCTACTTCAGCAAGGAGCCGCGGGAGCTCGATCTGGCCGAGGCGGCGACGATCGCGGCGCTGATCCGGGCTCCGGCCCACTACTCGCCGATCGAGGATCCGGACAAGGCCCGGGAGCGCCGGGATTGGGTGCTCGGCCGGATGGAGGAGTTGGGCTGGGTGGAGCCGGAGCGAGTGGCGCGGGCGCGCGAGCGCCCGGTGACCGCCGATCCGCATCCGGTGGTCCGGCGCCGGGCGCCCTACTTCGCGCGCGCTGTCGCGGAGGAAGCAGCTCGGCGTTTTGGCGTCGGGGATCTCAACGCCGGCGGCTACGTGCTGCTGTCGACCCTTTCGGCCCGCGACCAGCGCGAAGCGCGCGAGGCGGTGCAGTGGGGGCTGCCGGCCCTGGAGAAGGGTTGGCAGAAAGGCGCGCGGGTCCAGGGGCCGCTGCAGGCGGCGCTGGTGTCCCTCGATCCCCGGTCGGGGGGCATCCTGGCGTACGTCGGCGGCCGCGACTGGAGCCAGTCCCAGTTCGATCGTGCCGGCCAGGCACGCCGTCAGGCGGGGAGCGCCTTCAAACCGGTGGTGTTCGCCGCCGCCTTCGCCGACCGCAAGATTCATCCAGCGAGCTGGCTCGACGACTCGCCGCTGACGGTGAGCCAGGCGGGGCGGGAGTGGAGCCCGCGCAACTACGACGGCGAGTACCACGGCTGGATCACCGCGCGCACGGCTCTCGAGCGCAGCCTCAACACCGCCACCGCCCGGCTGGCGCTCCAGGTCGGCATGCCGCGGATCGTCGAGCTGGCGGAGCACATGGGAATCGCCGGCCCCATGGATCCGGTGCCGGCGCTCGCCCTGGGTGCCGTCGAGCTGACGCCGTTGGAGATGGCGGCGGTGTACAGCACCCTGGCCAACGGTGGCCTGCGGCCCCCCGTTCACGCCCTGGAGGCGGTCCGCGATCCGCAAGGAGAATGGGTGGAAGCGGGCCGGCTGCCGCAGCCGGAGCGGGCCTTGTCCCCCGAGGTGGCCTTCGTGCTGACCTCGGTGCTGCAGGGGGTGATCGATCGGGGCACCGGTCGCGGGGTGCGCAGGATGGGGTTGAACGATCCCGTCGCCGGCAAGTCCGGGACCACCAACGGACGGCGCGACAACTGGTTCGCCGGCTACTCCCCGGACCGGGCGACGGCCGTCTGGGTGGGCTACGACGACAACTCCGAGACCCGCATGTCCGGGGCGCGGGCGGCCTTGCCCATCTGGACCCGGTTTGTCAGCTCGGTGCGGCCGGCCGGCGGGTACCGGAGCTTCGACCAGCCGGCCGGCGTGGTCACCGCGGTGATCGACCCGGAGAGCGGCGGTCTCGCCACCGACCGGTGCCCCGAGGTGCTCACCGAGGTCTTTCTCGAGGACCAGGTGCCGGGACGGATGTGCCCGCTCCACGGTTGGGACCGGTGGCAGCAGATCGACGACTCGCCCCGGGGAGGGGAGCGCCGCCGACACCCGATCCGCCGGTGGCTGGACCGGGTGTTCGGCGACGGACCCCGCTGAGCCACCTTCGGCCCGACCCGTCAGCCCGGCTCGTTCCCCTCGCCGTCTTCCGACGGCCGTTCCCGTAACCGCTCGCTCAGCAGGCGTCCGGCCAGCTCGAGGGCCGTTGGACCGGCGGCTTCCAGCAGGTAGGCCAGGGCCGCCGGGGAGCGGACGACGGTCTCCGCGACGTGGAGGGCGTCGGTCACCTCCGGATGGAAACAACGCAGGCGGCCGACGAGGGTCGCCCATCGGTCCCCCCACACCGCTTCGACGGCGAACCCCCCGGACCGGTCCCGGGAGTCGAGCTTGAACAGTGGCTCGCGTCCGGTGGCAGGCAGCACGGCGGCGGCGAGCAGGGCGTGTGCCCGGTGACGGAACACCGCCTCGGGGACGTCGGGTCGGGCTTCAGAGCCACTCTGCCCGCTGCCACCGGCCCCGCCGCTGGCGTGCCCGTTGCCGCCGTCGCCAGGCTCCTCCCAGTCCCGGAAGAGACCGTAGCGGTCGTCGGGGAGCCGGCAGATCTTCCAGGGACCGGTCATCTCCGCCTCCGAGGCGGTCGCGACCTCCCCGCGCCGTGTCAGCGCGTGCAGGAACGAAAGCTCGAAGGCGTTGGCGACCGGGGTGCTACCATCTTGCGTGCTTTGCTCAGGGGTTTTTCCTTCCATGGGTTTCTCCTTTGCAGAGTGGGCCCGGAGGGGGTGTTGTCTCCTCCGGGTCGTTGTGGTTTCCGGGTCGTTTCCCTTTTTGCGTCGGATTACCGCCTCGGCGGGGCGAAAGTCGGCGAAAGGCTCGTTCACGGCCGGGATCTCCTGAAAGCTTCGAAGAGAGAGTGGTCGGGGCGGCGCTACCGGCCGTCGGGCTCGGAGCCGGCTCCCCGGTGGGTGACGTCGTGGACGGAGTAGGGCGTCGGTGGATCCTCAAAGGGGTTGACCACCTCGAGGTCCTCGAACTGGCGGCCGTGGGGAAGATCGGCGGTGAGAAAGAAGCGGCAGCCGGCGGCCTGGGCGGTGGCGACCACCAGCGCGTCCCACCAGGGGAGGCTCTGATCCTCGTGGAGGCTCCAGGCCCCTTCGAGCGCCAGGTCGTCCACCGAGAACGGGTCCCAGGCGAGGAGGTCCCGCACGTCCTCCCGTGCCACGTCGATTTCCAGCCCCGGTTTCAGGTGCGTGGTCACCGTCAGGTAGTACTCCATCAGCACCTGGAAGCTGGTGCGGCCGGTGCGCGAGCGCCAGAGGTGGGTAATCCACTGGTCGGCGCGTCCCTGCTTGTGGCTGTTCGTGCTGTCGCGCACGTAGACGAAGACGTCCGTGTCGACGAACACGGTGCTATGGAGCGAGCCGTTCGCCCCTCCGCCGGGGCTCAATGCAGCTCCTCCCGTTCGGGGTAGGAGTCGCCCTCGCGACGTAGCTCCCGCGGCGCGCGAGAAAGGTACCGCATCATGGCGGTCTCGTAGCTCGCCTCCTGGTGCATCCGTTCCTTGAGCAGGCCGCCGAGGAACTGGGCCAGGCTGATCTCGCTCTCCGCCGCTCGTACCCGCGCCCAGCGGGCGACGTTCTCTTCCATGGTCACGGTGACGTTCTTCAGATCCTTCTTCACGGAGAGAATCCTAGTGCGACACGAGGCTCGTGTCAACGCCCGGAAGGGGTCTCCTGGGCCGGGGGAGCCGACCTGGCGCCCTGCGCTAAGATGGTTGCTTGCGGTTCCGCCGTCTTCCGCCTCGATGTCCCGTTCCAAGCCCAAGACTCCGACCCTTCCGGCCGCGGCCCTCGAGGTCCGTGGCGCCCGCACCCACAACCTCAAGGGCATCGATTGCCGGGTGCCCCACGGCCGGGTGACGGTGGTGACCGGTCCTTCCGGAGCCGGCAAGTCCTCCCTCGCCTTCGACACCATCTACGCCGAGGGGCAGCGGCGGTTTGTCGAGTCCATGTCCACCTACGCCCGGCAGTTCCTCGACCGCATGGAACGCCCTCCGGTGGAAGCGGTCGACGGCGTGCTTCCGGCGGTGGCCCTGGAGGCGAAGAGCTCGATCACCAACGCCCGCTCCACCGTCGGCACCATCACCGAGGTGCACGACGTGCTGCGCCTGCTCTTCACCCACCTGGGGGAGGTGCGGTGTCCCCGGGGCCACGGACCGGTTCGGTCCTTCACTCCCGATCAAGTGGCGGCGGAGCTGGCGTCCGGGGTGACCGGGGACCGCTTCACCCTCGTGGTCCGGGTGGTCCGGCCGCGGGTGAAGGCGGAGCGCGCGAAACAGGCGCTGCAGGAGCTCGTCCGCCAGGGCTACGCCCGCCGTCTGGCCGGCGACGGCGAGGAGGACGACGGCGAGCGGGTCCGCAACGGCATCGTGCGAATGGAAGCCGGCGACCCGTGGCCCAAGGCCCTGGATCCCCTTCCCCTGGTGCTCGGACGTTTTCGGGCCGATCCGGCCACCGCCATGCGGCTGGTGGCGACGGTGGAGGAGGCCTACCGGCTCGGCCGGGGCGCGGTCGAAGCGCAGCCGGTGGACGGCTCCGCGGTGTCTCATTTCAGCCGCCGACCGGTGTGTACCGTCTGTGGGGCCACGGTCCAGCCCCCGACCCCGGCGCTGTTCTCGTTCAACTCCCCCCTCGGGGCCTGTGAGACCTGCCAGGGCTTCGGCCGGGTTACCGGCGTCGACCTCGAGCGGGTGATTCCGGCGCCCCGGCGCACGCTCGAAGAGCGCCCCATCGCCCCCTGGAACACCCCGGCCTACGAGGATCTGTACGACGACCTCTACGCCGCCTGCCGTCAGCGGGACGTACCCCTCGACGTTCCCTGGGAGGACCTGCCTCCGGAAACCCGGAGCTGGATCCTCACCGGCGACGAGAACGAGCCCTGGGACGGCTCCACCGATACCGGGGGGAGAGGTCCGCGGGGCCGCAAGGGCGGCAAGCGCAGGCGCAAGACCCGGGAGGGTCTGGTGCCGGTGCGAGCCTTCTTCCAGTGGCTCGAGCGGCGCACCTACCGGGTGCACGTGCGGGTGCTGCTGGCCCGCTACCGCGCCTACAACCGCTGTCCGGACTGCGGTGGCGCCCGCCTGATGCCGGAGGCGCGGGCGGTCCGTCTCGCCGGCCGGTCGCTGCCCGAGCTCGCGGCGCTGTCGATCGAGGACCTGCGCGCCTGGCTCCGGAATCGCCGCTGGAGCGCCAGACAGCGGGAGCTCGCGGGCCACCTGCTGGACGAGCTGACCGAGCGGGTGGAGGTGCTCCACCGGGTCGGTCTCGACTACCTCACCCTCGACCGACAGGCGCGCACCCTGTCCGGCGGCGAATCCCAGCGCATCCACCTGGCGGCCGCCCTGGGCTCGGGGCTCACCAGCACCCTCTACGTGCTCGACGAGCCCACCATCGGGCTCCATCCCCGCGACTCGAACCGGCTGCTCGACCTGCTCCACGACCTCTCCGCCCGTGGCAACACGGTGCTGGTCGTCGAGCACGACCGCACGCTCATCCGGGGCGCCGACCACGTGATCGATCTCGGTCCCGCCGCCGGCGAGCACGGGGGCGAGGTGGTGGCGGAGGGCTCGCTGGACGACATCCTTGCCTGCGAGGCCTCGCTCACCGCCCAGTACCTCCAGGAGAGACCGGCGACCTCGGCCCGCGAGCACCTGGCCCGCTTCCGCCGCGAGCACGGCCGCGAGTCGCTGGCCGAGGAGCTCGAGCATCTGCCGCGGCTTCGGGTGCGGGGCGCCCGGGCGCACAACCTGCGGGATCTCGAGGTCACGATCCCGCTGGCGACGCTGGTCGCGGTCACCGGGGTCTCCGGCTCCGGCAAGTCCACCCTGATCGAGGACGTGCTCTATGGCAACTACCAGCGCGCGCGAGGGGTTGCGGACGTCGACGCCGGCGAGGTGGAGTCCCTGGAGGGGCTCGACGATCTGGAGGACGTGACGCTGGTGGACCAGCGGCCCCTGGGGCGCTCCAGCCGGTCGAACCCGGTGACCTACATCAAGGCCTACGACGAGATCCGCAAGCTCTTCGCCTCCACCCACGAGGCGAAGCAGGCCGGCGTCACCCCCGGCCACTTCTCCTTCAACGTCGACAAGGGACGCTGCCCGGAGTGCAAGGGAACCGGCGAGATCGAGGTCGACATGCAGTTCATGGCGCCGGTGACCGTGCCCTGCGACACCTGCCAGGGTCGCCGCTTCCGGTCCGGGGTGCTGGCGGTGCGTTTCCGCGGCAAGGGCATCTCGGAAGTGCTGGACCTCACCGTCGATCAGGCACAGCAGTTCTTCACCGGGGAGACCCGTCTGCTCAAGCGGCTGCGTACCCTCGACGCGGTGGGGTTGGGGTATCTCCGCCTCGGCCAGTCCACCGCGACCCTGTCCGGAGGCGAGGCCCAGCGGCTCAAGCTGGCCAGCTTTCTCGACCGGCCGGGGAGGGAAGGCCGTCGTCTGTTCCTGTTCGACGAGCCCACCACGGGGCTCCACCTGGCCGACATCGACCTGCTCTACCAGACCCTCCGCAAGCTGGTCCAGCGGGGGGACGGGGTGGTGGTGGTCGAGCACAGCCCGGACCTCATCGCGCGCGCCGACTGGGTGGTGGATCTGGGGCCGGGCGGCGGCGCCCACGGCGGTGAGCTGCTGTTCTCCGGACCCCTGGAGACCTTCCTCGACGAGATCGAAAGCCCGACCGCCGACGAGCTGCGTATGCACCTCAAGTGGAAGCGGGCACCGGTTGACGCGGCCACCGGTTGAGCGGTCGTCGGGCTTCCACCTGATCCGGGGCTGCTAAAGTGGGGCCAAGCTCTGGTGGATTTTCCAACCCAACGTTATTCGACATCGGGTGTCTCCAAGTAACGGGGGATATCCAGAGCGGGTTTTGCACGGGAGGGACCGATTATTTCTCGGCAGGTGGGTTCCGGAGTCTTGTGGCTTGGCCTGAGCCTGGGGCTGGCCGGTGCAGGTGTCCCAGGTGCCATGGCGCAGCCGTCGAAGCACTTGACCCTCGCGACCGGGCCGGGGACCGGCTTCTACTACAAGCTCGGTGTGTACATGAAGGAATTGAAGGCTTCGGACGGTGGTCTGGAGGTTCCGTTGGAGGTCGTGGTTACCGAAGGCTCTTCCGACAATTTGATTCGCTTGAAGAAGGGAGAAGTCCGCTTCGCCCTGGCCCAGCAGGATGTGGTGAGCGACTATTTTCATGAGACTCCGGTTCAGGAGAAATCGGACAAGGAGGTCCGGGTGGTCGGCCGCGTCTTCTACGATTACCTGCACCTGCTGGTCCGGAGACCCATCCAACTCGAGAGCGCTCGCGATCTGCAGCATCTAAGGGTTTGGCCCGGGTCCGAGGAGAGCGGTACCCGCCACACCGCCGTCAAGCTTCTCGAGAGCGTTGGGCTCCCCCTGTCGGCCCTTCACTACGACCCCGAAGGGCTCGAAGAGCGGCCCTTGACGGAATGCGATTCCGAGGATGCGAGGCGATCCAGCCTCCAAGATCTCTTTTGTCGCAAGGACCTCGATGCCGCCATGACGGTCACCATCGCTGGTAGCCCCGACGTCTGTAAAGCCATGGCGAGTGGCGATTTTCGGTTGTTCCCCCTCGATTACAAGACCTTGCGCCTTCTCACCACCGAGGATGCCCAGAGCGATTTTCTTCGACAGGTTTCCATCGGCAACATTCCAGCGGACACCTACGACTTTCAGCCACAGTCCGTTCCGACCCTGGCAGTCCCCGTATTGTTGCTTGCTCGCAAAGGGGAGAGCCGGGAGTTGGAAAGCCAGGTTCTGCAGGTGGCGGATGACGCGTGGGAGACATGGCAGAAGAATTGGCAGAGCGAGCGCACCGAGGAAGGCTGTCGATTCCACACGGAGGAAGCCGACGAAGAACGCGGATGGCTGTCTGGGTGGATTCTCGGCATTCTGGGAGTGGTTCTCTTCGCGGCCTGCCTCGGACTCTGGCTCGTCCGCCGCCGCTTTCACCTCGTCCTCCTCGCTTTCTGGCGCCGGGAGCGGGTCGCCATCTGGGGGCTCGTGGTCCTCGGTCTCGGCGTTCTTGCCATCACGGTGGCGACCTATCTGATCGAACACGACATCAACGAGAACTTCTCCAACCTCACCGAGTCCTTCTGGTCCATCACCATCTATCTCTTCAGCGGTCTGGAAGACCGGACTCCGTACCGACCCGCGGGCCGGATCGTCGCCACCCTGGGCCTCGTCCTGGGTCCGGTGTTCTTCGCCTTCCTCACCGGCTGGTTGGCCCGGTTCTTCATCCAATGGGAGAAGCGCATGCCGCAAAACTTGAAAGATCACTTCCTGATTCTGAATTGGAGCGAACGGGCGCGCCGGGTCATCCGGGAGCTCCACCACCCGGTGATCGTCGAGAAGGGCGGGATCTCCGTCATCGTGGTGCTCACCGACGACGACGACCTCAAGCTGCGCGATCTCAAGGACGCGGGCAGCGGAACGGACAAGGCGTTCGAAGACATCTACTTGAGCGTCGGCGACCCCACCTCGGAGCAGGCTCTGCTCAACGCCAATGCCCAGGATGCGCGCTGCATCTTGATCCTGGCGAACGACCGGCTCGGCCCTCAGGCCGACGAGCGGACCCTCCGCTCTCTGGTGGCGCTGCGTCGGATCGCCCGCGATCGGGGTTTGACCGGGATGCACGTCGTCCTCGAGCTGGTCCAGGACTCCAACGAGTCGGTGGTGGAAGAAATGGCTCGTGATTTCCCTGGCATGGTGGAACAGGTTTCCGGGGTTCAGGTGCGCACCTGCCTGCTGGCCCAGGCGGCGCTCAGCGCGGGGGTGGTGGAGCTCTATCGGGACTTGCTCCAGGTGTCGGGCGACACCAACGAGATCTACACGCTGCCGATCCCGCCCGGCGTGGCCGGTACGAGCTTCCGCGAGTACGCGGCCCGGGTGATCCGGGAGAGCGCTTCGGTGCCGTTGATTCCCATCGGCGTACAGCGTGAGGTCGATAGCCGGCTGAGGATGTGCTGCAACCCCTTGCGGGAGGGCACCTGTGGCACGCTGCAAGTAGGCGACCGGCTGGTCGTGCTGGCCTACGAGCCCCCGCCGGCGGATCTTCTACCGGGCTTCGGCGAGGACGCCTGAGGGCGTCGAGCCGTCCCCGCCGCCCCTCGCGTGCCCTTTGCGGCATGCGGTATGATTCGCGAGTCGCTCGTCTCGCGCTATGTCGTTGCCCATGCCGCCTTCCATCGACCGCCCGGTGGCCCGCACGCCCCGCACACCCCGCACACTCTGCTCAGCCCGTAGCTTCCGCAGCTCTCGCCGGCGCCGTCCGGGGCTGCCGGTAGGCCTCCTCGGCCTGCTTGCCGCCCTGAGCTTGCTGTGTGGATGCCTCGGAGCCCCCGGTCCAGCGGTCGAGCCGCTGCCGGCGGGGAGCAACCTGCTGCTCATCACCCTCGACACCCTCCGTGCGGACCATCTGTCGAGCTACGGCTATCCTCGCAACACCTCGCCGGTGATCGACCGCTTGGTGGCGGAGGGCGTCCGCTTCGCCCAGCCCTCGGTGCAGTGGCCCAAGACCGGGCCGTCGATGGCCTCCATCTTCACCGCCACCTACCCCAAGGACAACGGCATCGTCCGCCGCATCGGCATCCCCTTGCCGTGCCGGTTCGAGATGCTCGCCGAAGAGCTGCGGCGGCAGGGCTACTCGACCCACGCGGTGGTGGCCAACGGGGCGCTCGCCTCCGACTTCTACTTCGACCAGGGCTTCGACACCTACATCGAGACCTGGAAGCTGGAGCCGGACGGCGCGGCCGATCCCAACCGCGCCGAGGCGGTGACCGGGCTGGCCATCGGGCTGCTGGACCGCCTCTCCCGCGAGCGCGACGAGGGTCGGCCCTTCTTCCTCTGGGTCCACTACCTCGATCCCCACGCTCCCTACAGCCCACCCGGCGAGTGGTCCGAGCGGTTCCAGGGTGACGAGCATTGGAGCCCCGAGCCAAAGGTGTTGATCTCGGACAAGCCGGACCAGCAGATGTACGGCATCGGGCGGAGCCAGGTGCTGGACGGCCACGACGAGCTGGCGTACTACGTCGCCCGCTACGACGCCGAGATCGCGTACAACGACGCCCAGGTGGGCCGGCTGCTGGAGGCGATGACGGAGCGCGGCCTGCTGGAGAAGACTCTGACCGTGGTCACCTCCGATCACGGGGAGTCGTTGGGGGATCACCACTACTACTTCGACCACGGCCGCTTCGGCTTCCAGACCTGTCTCAAGGTGCCGTTGATCTTCCACTACCCCGGAGTCCTGGAGCCGCGGGTGGACGAGCGGCCGGTGGAGCTGATCCATCTCGCTCCGACCCTCTTGGAGGCGGCGGGCAAGGAGCTTCCCCACGGGGTCTGGATGCAGGGCCGCTCGCTGACCCCGCGGCTGCGCGGCCGATCTTCCGGCCCCCGTGATCCCGCCGAAGGCGCGGGCGGATCCCTCGTCGAGCCGTCGTTCGCCGAGCACAGGGCCGGCTACGCCTTCGCCGAGGCCGGGTGGGAGGTCAACAACCGCTGGCAGAAGGTGGTGCGGGACGACCGCTTCAAGCTGATCTACGCCCAGTCGCCGCCGGAACAGCGGTGGATCGCCGGCGAAGGGGTGCGGTTCGCGCTCTTCGACCTGGAAAGGGATCCGGGAGAGACGGTCAACGTCGCCGAGGAGCATCCGCAGGACTTCGAGCGCCTCCAGCGGGTGCTCTGGCAGTGGGAGAACGCCGAGCCGTTTCCGGTGGAGGTCGGTCCCCTCACCGAGGCCTGTGGCGAGGAGCGGACCATGGAAGACGAAACCCGCAAGCTCCTCGAGTCGCTGGGGTATCTGTGACGGCGTCGCTGACAGTGTGGCCGGGACATGCGGCGCGGCCGGGACATACGGTGCGGCCGGGAGATACGGCGCGGTCGGGAGATACGGCGCGGTCGAGGGAGATGGCGCGGACACAGCCGGGGGAGCTCCTGGCCGCCTTTCTCGAGCGCTGCTCGCGGGTCTTCGTCCTCACCGGTGCCGGGTGCAGCACCGAGTCGGGCATCCCCGATTACCGGGACGCCCAGGGAGCGTGGAAGCGCCAGCCGCCGATCCAGTGGCGGCAATTCGCTGGCAGTGCCGCGGTCCGCCGCCGGTACTGGGCTCGGGGGTTGGTGGGCTGGCGCGGGTTTTCGGCGGCTGAGCCCAACCCGGCGCACCGGGCACTGGCACGGCTGGAAGCCACCGGTCCGGTTCACCGGCTGGTCACCCAGAACGTCGACGGTCTTCACCAGCGGGCCGGCAGCCGGCGGGTGATCGATCTCCACGGCCGCCTCGACCAGGTGGTCTGTATCGACTGCGGGTGGCAGGGCCCGCGGCGCCGGTTCCAGCACCGTCTCGAGCGGCTCAACCGGGAGTGGATCCAGCGGGAGCTCGGCAGTGAGATCGACCGGGAGATCGGGGGGAAGCCGGGCGGCGTGCCAGGAGCACGGTTGGCGCCCGATGGCGACGCCGACCTCCGGACGCGGGACTTCGACTCCTTCCGGGTTCCGTTCTGTGCCCGGTGCGGAGGGACGGTCCGCCCCGGGTTCGTCTTCTTCGGGGAGAACGTCCCGCGCGAGCGGGTCGACCGCGCTTTCGCGAGCCTGGCGGAGGCGGATGGGATGCTGGTGGTGGGCTCGTCGCTGAAGGTGTGGTCCGGCTACCGGTTCGCGCGCAGAGCGGCGGAGAAGGGTCTGGCCCTGGTGATCCTCAACCTGGGCGTCACCCGCGCCGACGAGCTGGCGACCCTCAAGCTGGAGGGTCGGTGCGGCGAGGTCTTGCCACAGGCTCTCGGGTGTCTGGGGCTCGCGCCGCCGCGGTAGGATCGAAGCAGGCTGGAGGGCCCCGGATGGCAGATGACCTCGAATGCTTTCGCTTGGGAGGAGATCACCGATGAACGGCAGGCGCTACGGCAGGCGACGACACGGCCCTTGGCTCAGCGGAGCACTGACGGTTCTTCTCGCATGCCTCACAGCCGGCGAGCTGCGGAGCCAGGATCTGCCCGAGCAGATGGACGTCGAGCGCGTGGTCCGGACTCTCGCCGCGCTGGAGCCCCACGATCTGCAGGGGCTCGAAGCGGTTCTGGGCTCGCTGCGGCGGGATCCTTCGGACCCCGAAGAGGCCGCGGGACCCGTGACCCGCCAGCGGGTGTCGCCGGGGATCGGGCTGGTCCGGGCCAGCTTCGCCATCGACCCCGCGCGGGATCCCAGGGGGGTGGCCAACCCGCGGCTGAGCAGCTACGAGATCGTGGCCCTGCTCGGCGAGCGCGAGGCCCTGGAAATCCTCAAGGAGCAAATAGGCAAGCCGCGCAAAATCCGTCAGGAGGGCGCCACGGTGCTCGAGCTCGGGCGCTTCTACCTGATCGGGCTCGACAACGGCGGCTTCCGGCTGCTGTGGTACGAGGAGCAACCGGACTTCGCGGTACCGCCCCGTCCACGGGGGGAAGAGGAACGGCTCGTCCGCGACCTCGTCGCCTTGCTCGGGGACGGGTTCCCACGCCAACGCGTCGAGCGCCGATTGCGCCGGCTGGAGCCGTCCCCGGGCTCCGGCTGCGAGGCGATCCGCGAGGAGTCCTGGGAGCTCGAAGCCTGTCCGGCGGAGGCGGAGCTGTTCGACCGGATCACTCTGCGCTTCCGGCCTGGCCTGCCCGGCTACGAGCTGTTGCCGGCCCTGGGCGTGACCGATCCGGTGGTCGTCTCGACGGACGCCCGTCCGACCGTCCGGCTGCTGGCGGATCGGGAGACCGGCTTTCCCTCGGTGCGCGGCTATACGGTCGAGGCGACCGTCCGCGACAAGGATCTGTCGCCGATGGAGGAGACGGTCCAGGGGCTGCCGACCTGGCAGGCGACCACGGCGCTGGAGATCGAGCGTCTGCGGCTCGACCGGGAGCCCCCGGCCCGACGCTAGCTGACCGAGCCGATCAGAACCTCGACGCCGCCAGGGTCAGGTCCGCCTCGCTCCAGACGGCGCGGAACCGCTCCCGCACCTCGGCGGCCTCGTCGGCTCGGCCCTGGGCCTCCAACGCCTGGGCGAGCCCGAAGAGCGACCAGCCGTTGCGCGGGAACTTCGCCAGGTCGTCCCGGTAGACGCGCTCCGCGTCTTCGGCACGGCCAGCTTCCAGCAGCAGCGCTGCCAGCACCTGGCGTACGGGCTGGTGCCACGCGGGAGGCTCGTCGTAGAGCAGGGTGCTCTCCAACTCGAGGGCGACCTCGAGACAGCGCACCGCCTCGTCGTCGTCTCCCCGGGTGGCCGCCAACTCGCCGGCGACCACCTCGGTGGCGATCTCCAGCAGGTCCGCGGTGCCGTTGATGTCCCACAGGGTCACCGTGTCGAGGACGGGGTTGGCCGCGATCTGCCGCAAGCGGGCGAGCTCGGCTTCGGCCTCGTCGAGCCGGCCCTTGCGGATCAGCGCCAGGCCGCGGGCGTAGCGCCACACGCCCTCCGGGTAGAGCAGGTCCTCGTCCGGCCGGGGGTAGGCCAGCACCTCGTCCCAGCGTCCGAAGCGCACCAGCGCATAGAGGGGCGTCACCAGGAAATGCTGGAGGGTGCCGTAACCGGGCGCGCGCAGCAGCTCCCGGTCCACGTGGTGGGCGATGTGGCGGGCGGAGGCCAGCGCCGTCCGGGAGTCGCCCTCGAAGGTGGCGGCGGCCCACAGGAAGTGGTGGTTGTGGGGCATGTAGGCCAGCGGGTAGAGACCCTGAGCGTGGCATTGGGTGACGTAGGCGTCGTCGGCGACGATGGCCCGGCGGTTGGCCTCGGCGGCATCACCGTAGCGGCCCACCCGGATGTAGATGTGCGATGGCATGTGCACCAGGTGACCGGCACCGGGGACCAGCTCCCGAAGACGGTCCGCGGCTTCGACCCCCCATTCGGGATGGACCTCCTCGACCGCGTGGACGTAGAGGTGGAGCGCCCCCGGGTGATTCGGATCGCTCTCGATCACCCGTTCGAGCAGGGACAGGACCTCGCGGGTGGCGGGTTTGGGCTCACCGTCCTCCTGCCAGTAGTCCCAGGGCATGGTGTCCATCAGGGCCTCGGCGTGGAGCGCCGCGGCGTCGAGATCCTCGGGAAACCGCCGCACGACCCCGGCCATGGCCTCCGCGAAGGCCCGGTCGAGCGAAGAGCGATCCTCCGGCGCCTGCGGGACGTAGCGGGTGGCCAGGGCTTCGACGAGAGCCCGCTCGCGGGCGTCTCCCCGGGCGGCGAGCTCCGACGCCCGGCGCACGGCCTCCCAGGCTTCGGGGTAGCTCGCCTCGTCCATGGGGGCGTTGATGTTGGGTCCGAGCACCAGGGCCAGACCCCACCAGCACAGGGCGCACCCGGGATCGTGACGGGTGGCCTCGCGGAACGAGCGGGCCGCCTCGGCATGGTTGAAGGCGTAGGATAGGATGAGTCCCTGGTCGAAATACCGTTGCGCCAGCTCCGAGGAGGTGTGAACCGGATGATGGTGACTCCCGAGGCCGTCCAGCAACGGGGCTTGGCGCTCGGCGGACGAAGCCGGGGAGGCTTCAGGGGCCGTCGAGGCGATCGGGGCCTCTGGGGCGGTTGGGGCGGTTGGGGTGGAGAGAGCCGTCGAGATGCAGCCGACCGCCAGGAGGCTGCCGGCGAGGAGGAGCGCCGACCACCTCGGCGCGAGCCGGGCCGGGAAGCGCGGTGGAACGGTGAGACGACGGAAGTGGGTCATGGGAAGGTCTCCTGAGAAGCTGTGGATCGGGCGGTCCGGGCTGCCCTCCCGGGCCGCTTTGCGGGCCGGGGGGCGATACGGGAGGCGAATCGAGATCGCTTCCCCGATCGGTCCGGGGTCTCTGGCGGGTACTACGCGATCGGGGCCGCGGACACGACAACGCCGGCAGCGCCCTCGCAGCTTACGACACGAAGGATCGCCATGAGCGCGCCGACGTCTCCCGACGAGGTCACCCTTCTGCTGGACCACGTTCGGGATGGGGATCGTGGGGCGTTCGACCGGCTCTTTCCCCTGGTCTACGGGGAGCTCCGCAAGATCGCCGCGCGGCGGTTGGGCGCCGGGGGCGGTGGCGGCCGTGGGGACCACACCCTGGCACCGACGGCCCTGGTGCACGAGGCCTATCTCAAGATGCTCGGTCAGCAGGGGGTGCCGTGGCAGAGCCGGGCTCATTTCCTCGCCATCGCCGCCCGCGCGATGCGCCAGATCCTCATCGACCACGCCCGTCGCAAACAGGCGGCCAAGCGAGGCGGCGACCTGCGACCAACCACCCTGACCGGCAGTGCCCTGGGGCTGGAGATGCCCCTGGAGGAGCTGCTGGCCCTGGACCAGGCTCTCGAGCGTCTGAACGCCCTGGACGCCCGGCTGCGGAAGATGGTCGAGCTGCGGTTCTTCGGCGGCTTGCAGGAGAAGGAGGTGGCCGAGGTGCTGGGGGTCACCCCCCGCACCGTCCAGCGGGACTGGGTACGGGCCCGAGCCTGGCTGTACAAGGAGCTTTACGGTGGGGCCGAGGGTGGGGCCGAGGGTGGGGCCGACGGGGAAGCCTGTGGGGGGACCCGGGGAGGGGCTCCGGCAGGTGTCTGAGCTGCCACAGCCGTCGTCCGGTGGCGCTGGGAGCGTGACCGAGGATCGTTGGCTCCTGTTGGGGGATCTCTTCGATCGCGCCCTAGATCAACCACCCGAGCGCAGGGGCGACTGGCTCGACGAGGCGTGCCCCGACGACCCCCGGCTGCGCCACGAGCTCGAGAGCATGCTGGCGGCGCACGATCGGGCCGAGGGAATTCTCGAGCGTTCCCTCCCGCCGGTGGTCCCGACCCTGGCCAGCCTCGGTGGGATCGGGCTGTCGGAGCTCGATCACCTGTCCGATCTGAGCGGCTGGCTCGGAGTGCACCGACCGCTGGAGGACGAGGACCGCAGTGGCGAGGAGGTCGGTCCGTATCGGTTGGAAAGCGAGATCGGCCGCGGGGGCATGGGGGTCGTTTACAAGGCACGGGATCCGCGGTTGGATCGCTTCGTGGCGCTCAAGTTCCTCCCCTCCTCCCTGGCCGCCCATCGCGAGACCCACGCCCGTTTTCTGGCCGAGGCCAAGGCGGCCTCCGCGCTGGATCACGCGGCCATCTGCACGGTCTACGATCTTGGGGAGACCGGAGACGGTCAGCTCTACATCGCCATGGCGTACTATCCCGGGAGCACCCTGGCCTCCCGGCTGAGCGAGGGGCCGTTGCCGATCGCGGACGCCCTGCGGGTGGCGCGCCATGTGGCGGCGGGGCTCGCCCGGGCCCACGAAGCCGGCATCATCCACCGGGACATCAAGCCGTCCAACCTCCTGATCACCGAGCGTGGCGACGCCAAGATCCTCGACTTCGGTGTCGCCAAGCTGGAAGGGGGCACCACGATCACCCAGCCCGGCTCTCTGGTGGGGACGATCACCTACATGTCGCCGGAGCAGATCAGCGGCGACGAGCTCGATCCGCGCTCCGACCTCTGGTCGCTTGGGGCGGTGCTGTACGAGATGCTCGCCGGCTGCCGGCCGTTTCCGGTGTCCGATCCGGCGGCGGCGCTGGAAGCCATTCTGGGCCGGGAGCCGGAGCCTCTGCGGGAGATCCGGCCCGAGGTGCCGGAGGAGCTGGAGGCGATCGTCCTCCGGCTTCTGGCCAAGGCTCCACGGGACCGCTATGCCACCGCGGAGGACGTGCTGCGCGATCTGGAGCTTCTGGACGAGGGGGGCAGCGGGAGCTTCGCGCCCTTCGAGAGGTCCCCGCCGGACGGGTTGGACACGGCATCGGGGCTCCCGGTGTCGGGGGTCGCGGTGTCGGGGGTCGCGGCAGCGTCCGGGGTGCCGGGGGCGAGCGCCGTCGGTCGCCTCGTCGGTCGCGCCGAGGAGGTGGCCCGCGCCTGCGAGCTCCTCGAGTCGGCACGGTTGCTCACCCTCACCGGCCCGGCGGGTGCCGGCAAGACCCGACTGGCTCTCGAGGTGGTACGCCGCGTGCGCCGGAGCTTCCCCGGAGGGACCCACTTCGTGCCGCTGGCGGAGCTCCCCGATCCGGCGCTCGTCCCCTCGGCGCTGGCGGTGGCGTTGGGCGTGAGTGTGAGCCCTTCGCAGACGGTGCTGGAGTCCCTCCGCAGGACCCTGGGAGGCCGGCGGGTCTTGCTCGTGCTCGACAACTTCGAGCATGTGGCCACCGCCGCGCCGGTGCTGGCGGAGCTGTTGACCGCCTGCTCCGGGCTCCGGCTGCTGGTCACCAGCCGCGTCGCGCTTCGGCTGTCGACGGAGCACGAGCTGCCGGTGTCGCCTCTGGCGCTGCCGGAAACGGGCTCCGGGGCGACCGTGGACGCCGTCTCTCGCTCGGCGGCGGTACAGCTCTTCGTCGAGCGCGCCCGTGCCGCTCGTCCCGACTTCGAGCTCACCGACGACAACGTGCGGGCGGTGGCACAGATCGCCGTGCGTCTGGGCGGTCTGCCGCTGGCTCTCGAGCTGGCGGCCGCCCGCATCAAGCTCTTCTCGCCCCGCGCTCTGCTGGAGCTGTTGGAGGGGCGGCGGGGAAAGGGACTGGATCTGCTCACCGGTGGAGCGGTGGATCTGCCCGACCGGCACCGGACCCTGCGCCGGGCTCTCGACTGGAGCTACCGCCTTTTGGAGCCCGAGCAGCGGCAGGTCTTCCGCCGTCTCTCGGTCTTCGTGGGCGAGCTCTCGTTGACGGCGGCGGAGTCGGTGTGCGCGGATCTCGCCGTCGACCACCTCGCTTGTCTCGCCGCCCTCGTCGATCAGAGCCTGCTCCAGCGGAGGGAGGGTCCGGAGGGGGAGCCGCTCTTCGCCCTGCTGGCCATCGTTCGGGACTTCGCCTCCGAAAAGCTGGTCGAGGCCGGGGAGGACGCTGCGGGGCGGCGGGCCCACGCCGTCTGGTGTCTGCAGGTGGCGGAGCGGACCGAGCCCGGGATCATCGGTCCGGACCCCGGCCGGGCGCTGCACCGGCTGGAGTCGATGCACGGCAACCTGCGGGCGGCCCTGGAGTGGATCGGAGAGGTGGGGGAGAGCGAGCTCGGCTTGCGCTTGGGAGCCGCCCTGTGGCGTTTCTGGTTGGTGCGGGGCTACCTCGAGGAGGGGTGCCGGTCTCTGCGGCGGGTGCTCGAGTTGGAGGGCTCCGACGGTCCCTCGGACCTGCGGGCGCGGGCGCTCAACGGTCTCGGCACCCTGACCCACAACCGGGGGGACGCCGAGGCGGCCCACACCTACCTGGCGGGCAGCCTGGCGATCTACCGCTATCTGGGCGACCGCCGGGGGGTGGCCCGGTTGCTCGACAACCTCGCCTGGCTGGCCTGCGAGCGTGCCGAGCTGGCCAAGGCGCGGGCCTTGTCCGAGGAGGCGCTGGAGCTTCACGAGGGGCTGGACGATCCCCGCGGGGTCGCCGTGGCGCTCAGCCATCTGGGGTGGGCGGCCAATTTCGCCGGGGAGCTGCAGGAGGCCCGCAGATTCGGCCACAGAAGTCTTGAGCTGCGGCGCACTCTCGGCGATCGCGGAGGCATCGTCTTCGCCCTGGTCAACCTGGCCTGGGCGGAGCGGCTTGTCGGCGAGCTCGAGGAGGCGGAGCAGCTCCTGGGCGAGGCGCTCGACATGACGGAGGAGATGGGAGATCTGTTGATGCGCGGCTTCGCCCGTCTGCTGTGGGCGGAGGTGCTGCGGGATCTCGGGCGCTGCGAGGCGGCGGCGGAGCAGCTCGGGGAGAGCCTGGCGTCCTGGCGGCGCTCGGGCAATCGCTCGGGCGCGGCCTGGGCCCTCTGCTCGCTGGGGCAGGCGCTGCTCGACCTCGGCCGGACCGACGAGGCGGAAACCCGGCTCGAGGAGGGGCTCGAGCTGTGGCGCGGGCTGGGGCGACGTTGGGGCGAAGCCCTGGGGCTCCTGGGTCTCGCCCGGCTGCGCCGCATCCAGGGACGCCCCGGCGCCGCCTGGCGCCGGCTGCGGGAGTACCTGGAAGCGGTGGAGGAGGTCGGCTCCCGACGGTCGGTGCCGCCGGGGTTGGAGCTGGCCTCCGGGTGGTGGGCCGAGGAGAGGCCGGAGCGCTCTGCGCGGCTGCTGGCCGCCGCCTCCAAGCTGCGGGCCGAAATGGAGCTCGCCCTGCCCCCCCGACTCGCTCCGGTGCGCGCGGAGCTCGAGGCCGTGCTGCGGGAAACCCTGGGCGACGCGGGCTACCGGCAAGCGTGCCAAGCCGGACGGGAGCTCGCGGCCGATGCCGCAGCGATCCGGGAGCTCCTGGGCTGAGGCCTCCCGAGCCGAGATCGTGCTACCCTTCCGTCGCCTCCGGAGGCGACGGAAGGCTCCGCAGGCACGACTTCCCGTGGAGGATCCCCGATGCGTCTGGCTCTGGCTCAGCTCGCCGCCACCCCCGACCGCGATGCCAACCTGGCGAAAGCTCTCGACGCCATGGACCGGGCCGCCGACGGTGGCGCCGAGGTCATCGCCTTTCCCGAGCTGGCGATCGACCGCTTCTTCCCGCAGAGCCGGGGCAACGACCGGGCACGGGCGCTCGCCGAGCCGTTGCCGGGACCGATCACCGAAGCCGTCCGCCGGAAAGCCGCGGAGCGCTCGCTGGTCACGGTGTTCAACTTCTACGAGCAAGGCCGGAACGACGACCTGTTCGACAGCTCACCGGTGTTCGACGCCGACGGCTCGCTGCTGGGCAGCACCCGGATGATCCACATCACCGACTACGAGGGCTTTCATGAGCAGGACTACTACACCCCCGGGGACCATGGAGCCCCCGTCTATCAGACCCGGGCGGGTCGCATCGGAGTCGCCATCTGCTACGACCGACATTTCCCCGAGTACATGCGTGCCCTGGGCACCGCCGGAGCGGAGCTGGTGGTGATCCCCCAGGCCGGAACGGTCGGGGAATGGCCGGAGGGACTGTACGAGGCGGAGGTCCGGGTGGCGGCCTTCCAGAACGGCTACTTCGCCGCCCTGTGCAACCGGGTGGGCCGGGAGGACCGGCTCGACTTCGCCGGCGAGTCCTTCGCCGTCGACCCCGAGGGCCGGGTCCTGGCCCGGGGCAAGGCCGGCGAGGAGGATCTGGTGCTGGTGGACCTGGATCTGGAGCAGTGCAAGACGTCGACCGCACAACGACTCTTCTGGCGCCATCGCCGGCCGGAGCTCTACCCCCGATGGTTGGGCTCCTGAGGGCGCTCCCGAGATCGCTCCGGGCGTTTCTTGCGGTCTCGCTGGCCCTGGCCCTGAGCGGGTGTGCGGCCGAGCCGGGTGGGGTCGCGGGCGACTGGGACGGCCGGCTGTCCGTGATCCACAACGATCGGGAGCGGGAGCTGCCCGTGATCCTGCGCCTCGATCAGACCGGCCACGCCCTGAAGGGTGAGCTGCAGGCCGCCGAAGGGGTCGATGAGCGGGGTGCCCTGCCCGGCCGGAGGTTCGAGATCCTCGAGGGCCTGGAGGCGGACGGGCAGGTGTACTTCCACGCCCGGGCGAGGATGGCCACCGGCACCGTGAGCCTGGTGTTTCGCGGCGCCGTGGAGAACCGGGACGGCGAACCGCATCTGGGCGGCGAGGTGGCGGTCGACGTCTCGACCACCGAGGGGGAGCTGCAGATGACCGGTCGCTTGGACGCCGAACGACGAGAGAGGGATCGACAGCAGGCGGCTCGAGAGGAGATGGATCGATGACGGCGAAGGAAGAGCTCACGGCGAGCGACCCGGAGGCGGCCCCGTCCGTCCGCCACCTGGCGGCCCGGGTCCATGGACGCTATCTGGTGGAGCTGGCGCAGACGGAGGCACCGGTCGGGCAGCTGGTCGGCTTCCATGGCTACGGCGAGGACGCGGCGGCGCATCTCGAGCAGCTCCGGCGCATCCCGGGGATCGAGCGCTGGCACCGGGTCTCGGTGCAAGCCCTCCATCGCTTCTACACCCGGAGCGGCGACGTGGTGGCCTGCTGGATGACCCGGCAGGACCGCGGGCTGGCCATCGAGGACAACGTCCGTTACGTGGCGGCGGTGGTCGAGGCGGTACAGGACGAGCTCGGCACACCGGCGCGGCGGGTGCTCACCGGTTTCTCCCAGGGAGTGGCCATGACCTGGCGGGCGGCGGCCGGCAGCGGCCCGCCGTGCCAGGGCGTGATCGCCCTCGCCGGCGACGTGCCGCCGGAGCTGGCGCCGGGGTCGTTGCCGCCTTCGCTGCCGGTCCTGCTCGGCCGGGGCACCGAGGACACGTGGTACACGGAGGCGAAGATGGACGCCGACCTCGAGACCCTCGCCCGTCACGGAGCCGAGGTCGAGAGCTGCGTGTTCTCCGGCGGCCACGAGTGGGGTGAGGCTTTTCTGGCCGCCGCGGGAAGGTTTCTCGACCGTGTGAGCCCTCCCTCGTAACCGGCGGCCCACCGCGCTCGCCGCGCTGTGCCCGTCGCGCTGTGCCCGCCGGGCACGTCGACCGCGGGCGTCCTACCACTCGTAGCCCAGCGTCAGCAGCACGGTCGTGTCGTCTTGCTTCCGTCCAGGAGACGGCGAGTTGTCCCAGTCGTAATTCACCTGGGCCGTGGCGGCGAAGCTCTGGAGCAGCGAAAACCGCAGTCCGGTCTGGCTCAGGATCAGGAGGTCGTCGGAATCCTCCAGCGAAAGCAGGCCCTCCTGGCGGTGGAAAAAGGAGACGTCGCGAGCCAGCGGCAGCTTGAGATCGAGGCCCCAGCGGCCGGCGGTGAAGCTCTCGTCCTCCGCCTCGATGAAGTCCTCGTTGACATAGGAGGCGCCCAGCTCCAGCGACAGCGCCGAGCGGTCCCGCTCCCAGAATTGCCGGCCGATGCCGACGCCCACCGAGCTGCGCAGGTTGAGATCCTGGAGCTCGTCCTCGGTGAAGCGGGCGTCGGAGGCCAGGTACCAGCCCTCGTTCAAGAAGAGATCGTAGCCGAGGTAGGCGGTGGCCCGCGATGCGGTCTCGTTGCCGTTCTCCTCGGCTTCGTTGAGCTGGGCGCCGAGGGTGTAGCGGCTGATCTCGGTGCGTGCCTGGACCTCCCCCTGGAGCACCAGGTTGTCGCTCTCGGTGTTGCCGCTGGCGGACACTAGGCTGAAGTGGACCCCCCCGGAGAGACGCACCGGCGGCATCTCCGGGGGATCGATGGCGTCGATTCGGGCCAGCTCGAGAGTGGCCGGCGTCTCCAGGTCCGGGGAGTGGATGCTGATCCGACCTTCTTCGGGGCCTGCCTCGGGGGCCGACAGGACCCCCTGCAAGCGGCTGCCGTCGACGAGCACGACGGTGGCGGGCTCGTCGGTGGTGAGTCGGACCACCGCGTCCCAGGAGATCTCGATCTCGCCGGCGTACTCGGTCGCCAGGACCAGCGTGCCGGCTCCGAGGCGTTGCACCTCCCCGGTCAGTCGGTCGCCGTTGGCCAGCCGCACCTCGTCGGCGGCGAGGGTGGCGCAGACGCCGAGAAGGCTCCCGATTCCAAGGCTTACCGCACGTACCGCCAGCGTCCGGGCACTCCGTCGCCAGACCCGTCCCCGCGGCCGGGTCGGTGGCTCCGGGTGAGCCGTCTTTCTCCGAGTCGTTCTGTAAGACATCCGCATCGATCCTTTCGTCGCGGTCGCGACAGGAAGCGTGAATACAGAAACGGCGCCCGCGGGGAGAGGGCGCCGTGTGGGGTTCTCCAGCAGAATGTAGAGGATTCAACAGCTCAGCTCAATGCTCCCCTCCGGCGTCGTCGCCGGTCATCTCGTCGGCCGCGTCCTCGGCGGCTTCTTCCGCCTCGTCCATGGCTTCGTCCATGGCGTCTCCGGCTTCGTCCATGGCTTCGTCCATGGCCTCCCCGGCCTCATTGGCGGCGTCGCTCATCTCGTCGGCGGCCTCGTCCATCGCCTCCCCGGCGGTTTCCATCGCTTCTTCCATCTCTCCCTCGTCCTCCGCGGCGGGTTGACAAGCCATCAGGGGCAGGACGAGCAAGCCGAGCATCAACAGGTGGGCAAACAGCTTTTTCATGTCGCTCTCTCTCCTTCGGAATTTGGATGAACGGACCGGCGGATGCTGCCGGCCTTCGAGCTGTCCCGGGGTGGCTCGACAGCCTTCAAGGGCGCCCGGGAGTCCCTCCTCAGGCGAGGACCTGAAGCTCAACGACGCGTTACCGGCCTAAGGGAGGGATATGTAGGAGTATACATCGCGCCTTCGAAACCGCCAAACTGGAGGCCCGGAGGGACGCCGCAGACGCCGCCGCAGGGGCTGCGCGCTCCGGGCCTCGATGTGCGACCGGATCTGCCATCCGGTGCCTATCTCATCGACTCGGTCTATTCCGCCGCCGCTCCCCCGGCGTCGGGTCGCGAGAACAGGCTGTCGTCGAGCTCCGGGTCGACCTCCACCGCGGTCCACGAGACGGACGCGTTGGGCTGGCCGTTGAAGGTGCTGGCGACCGCGAAGGGGTAGACCAGACCGTCCACCTCCCGATAGTCGGAGAAGGTCTGGACGATGTCGCCCGGGGGGCCGCCCATGCCGCTCGAGCCGCGATAGCTGAGCTGGCGCAGGTGGCCGGTTTGCGGGTCGATGCCGAGGGTGGTGACCTCGCCGTGGTGCTCGATCTGGACCAGCTCCACCGGCTCACCGCCCACCTCGCCGGTGCCGGCGACGGTGGCGACGAAGCCCTCGTCGTGGCGCGAGCGCAGCAGAATCAAAGGTGAGCGGCGGACGCTGCTCTCGATGCTCTCCCGCTGCGATCCCTGGAGATCCATGACGCCCTGGGGAGTATTGGCGAAGGCGGCGTTCGGGCCGATCACGACCGCCATCTTGCCAAACGGTAGCTCGACCTCCTGGCGCAGGGTGTCGGGGAAGCGGATGGTCGAGGTCATCTTCATCTGCATGTCGCCCTGGGGAGTCGTCTGCGTCGCGTCGCCCGACTGCCGGAAGGCGTCCATGGTGTCCACCACCTCGCCGCCCATGCTGGCGACGGCCTGGTCGAGAAGCTCCGTGGCCCGCTGGGCACCCTCTTCCGTCACCTCGGCGAGCTGGGTCTCGGGCTCCGGGATGGTGATGTCCACCTGGGTCACCTCGCCGTAGGTGGAAAGAGGCTTGTCCCGGCCTTCAGCCGGGCCGACCACCAGGATCGAAAACTGCTCGGGGTGGAGATATTTCGCCGCCGCCTCACGCACCTGGGTGGTGGTGACCCCCTCGATGCCTTTCTGGTAGCGCGACAGCCAGTTCAGGGGGTACCCGTAGTACTCGTAGGTGAGCTGCTGGTCCAGGATCTCCGAGCGGGAGTCGGAGTTGAAGATGAAGGAGTTGAGGATGCCATCCTTGGCCTTGCGCACCTCGTCGTCGGTGGGCGGCTCGGAGGTCATGTTGTGGGCCTCCCGCAGCAGAGCTTCGATACCGGCGCCGGTGGACTCGGTCTTGGTAGTCATCCCGAACAGGGTGACCCCCTGGCGGTCCCACTGGCTGCCCACCTGGCCGAACACCGTGTAGGCGAGCCCCTGCTCGGAGCGGACCCGCGAGAACAGCCGCGAGGCGAAGGAGCCGGAGAGCACCTGGTTCATCACCTGCACACCGTAGTAGTCCGGGTTGTCCCGCCGGATGCCGATGTGACCCATGGCGATGTTGGACTGGGTCATGTCGTTCTTCTCGACGTAGAAGACCCCCGGGTCGGGCTCCGTGTCGTAAGGGATGTCTGCCGGCTCGAAGGCGGGACCCTGCTTCCAGGAGCCGAACACCTTCTCGACCAGGGCCAGGGCCTCCTCGCTGTCGAAGTCCCCGACCAGACCCACGATGACCCGGTTGGGGTGGAAGTACTTCCGGTGCCAGGCGACCAGGTCGTCGCGGCTGATGTTGGCCACCGAGGTGTAGGTCGGCCGCTGGGTGTAGGGCGAGTCCGAGCCGTAGACGATCTCGGTGAGCTCGCGGAACAGGATCTGCTGCGGATTGTCGTTCTGGCGCGCGATGGAGGCCTCGACGGAGGTCTTCGCGACCTCGATCTTCTCCGGGTCGAACACCGGGTTGCGCAGCACGTCGGCGAAGGTCTCCAGCACCTCGGGGAAATTCTCCTTCAGGGCCGACATCGAGGCGGTACCGGAATCGGTGCCGATGTTGGTCTCGATGCTGGCCGCCTTGGACTCGAGGAAGTCGTCCAGATCGTCGCCGGTCCTCGAGGTGGTGCCGCCGGTGCGCAGGACCGTGCCGGTGAGCCCGGCCAGGCCGGCCTTGTCGGCCGGCTCCAGCCGCGAGCCGGTGGAGACGCGGGCGGTGGCGTCCACCAGCGGCATCTCGTGGTCCTCCAGCAGCAGTAGCACCAGACCGTTGTCCAGCACGTGCCGCTCGGGTTGCGGGATGTCGAACTGCCGCAGCGGCGGATAGTCGATCTCGTCGACTTTCTGCGCGACCTTCTGGGCCGTCGCCGGCCCCGCCGCGAGCAGGGGAAGCGCCAGGGCCAGGAGCACCAGCGCGGGGAGGGTCGTTCGGTGGGTGAAGCGTCTCATGTCGGGAATCTCCTCGCTCTTGTTTCCGAGCTCGTCCACGGTTCGGGCGCTAGCCTTTCACCTGCTCACCAACCTCGGGCGTCTCGGCCTCTTCGTCCTCACTGGTGTCGGTGACGATCATGGCCACGGTGCGGTTGGTCGGGGTCAGGATGTCGTTGGCCACCCGGCGGATGTCCTCCTTGGTGACCTTTTCGATCTCGTCGATGTAGCGAAACAGCTCGCGCCAGTCACCGCGCAGCCGCTGGTAGTTGGCGAGTTGGAAGGCGATGCCGTTGTTGCTGCGGAGCTGGCGCACCAGGTCCGCCTTGGCCCGGACCTTGAACTTCTCGAGCTCGGCGTCAGTGACGTCCTCGGTCTTGAGGCGCTCCAACTCGGTGCGGATCGCCTGCTGGACCTCCTGGTTGGAGATGCCGCGCGCCGGGATGGCGAACACCGCCCACAGGTTGGGGTATTTCTCGCCCGGGAAGTTGGAGAACGAGGAGACGTTGACGGCGATCTTCTTGTCCCGCACCAGCGAGCGATAGAGCCGCGAGGTACGACCGCGGGACAGGATGTCGTCGATCGCGTCGTAGATGGGCTGGTCCTCGTCGAGGCCCGAAGGCTTGTGATACGCCTCCAGGTAGACCGGCTGGGCGGGATCCTCCAGCACCACCGTCTTCTCGGCCACCTGGGGCGGCTCGACGGTGCGCAGCGGCGGCGGGTCCGGACGCTTGGGGATGCGGCCGAAGTAGCGCTCCAGCATGGGGATCAGGGTGTCCGGGTCGATGTCGCCGACGATGGCGGTGGTCAAGTTCGACGGCGTGTAGTAGGTCTGGAAGAATTTCTTGGCGTCGGTCATGGTGAACGAGTGGAGGTCGCTCATATAGCCGATCACCGGCTGCTTGTAGGGGTGGGCGCTGAAGGCGGTGGTGATGAACTGCTCCACCAGCCGGCCGATCGGGTTGCTCTCGGTGCGCAGGCGGCGTTCCTCCTGCACCACGTCCCGCTCCTTGTAGAACTCCCGGAAGACCGGGTGCAGGAAGCGCTCGGACTCGAGGTAGGCGAACAGCTCGACCTTGTTGGCCGGCAGCGAGTAGAAGTAGACGGTGAGGTCCGATGCGGTGCCGGCGTTGAGGCCGACACCACCCTCACGGTCGATGATGTCGCCGAACTCGTTGGCCACCACGTAGTCGGCGGCCTCTTCCTGGAGCTTTTTGAACTCGTCCCACAGCGCGCCGAGCTTCTCCTGGTCCGAAGCCTTCTTGAAGCGCTCGTTCTGCCAGGTCTGGTACGCCTCCTCGAGCTTGGCCAGAGCCTTTTGCTCGGCCCCGGGGTCGGTGGTACCGATGTTCGGCGTCCCCTTGAAGGCCATGTGCTCGAACATGTGGGCGAGACCGGTGATGCCCGGAACCTCCTGGGCGCCACCCACGTCGGCGATGGTGGCGAAGGAAAAGACGGGCGCCACATCGCGCTTGACGAGGATGAAGGTCCAGCCGTTGTCCAGGGTGTGGACCGTCGTCCGGCCCTCGAAGGCTTCGAGGTGCTGCGCCGGCGATGGTGCCGCCAGGGCCAGGGCGAGCGCTACGGTCGCCACCAGGGATGCCACCAGGGGCGCGGTGCTCGACCGGCCGGTCGAGGGTTTGTCGGCTCTCTCATGCATGGGTTGAGTCCTCTCGATGGGAGCTCCCGGAGCCGCGGAATGGATCGGCGGGATCGACCCGCGGACCGAAGCCGGGAGGCTGTGAGTGGGGATGATCGTCGGGATTTCGGGTCGCTGCTCAATGTCCATCGGCTCGGGGCTTCACCTCGAACGACTCGGGGCGCCGTCGCCGGGCCCTGGGGCTCGGAACGGCTCGGGGGCCGGGCGGAGTCCTCCAGCGGGAACGATGCAACGGTGCGTGGCCCTGAGCGGATGAGGTGAAGATGCTCGAAAATTCGGTATTGTCTCCCCGTTCCTACGTAGCGGGGAGGCTTGAAGTTTATCGTACCGGCGGCATTTCCGTGTCCGGAGCCCGTGGAGGGCTAGCTTTCCCCTCGGCCCAATGCCGCCAGCAGCTCCACCAACGGACGAGTGTTGAGCACATGGCGCGGCTCCAGCCAGGCTCGCCGCGCCTGCTCGACGCCGTAGCGCATCAGGTCCAGGTGCGCGGGGTCGTGGGCATCGGTGGAGATCACTACCGGCACCCCCAGCTCGCGGGCGCGGATCAAGTGCGTGTCCTTGAGGTCGAGGCGCTCCGGGTGGGCATTGAGCTCCACCGCGACCCGGTTCTCCCGGCAAGCGTTGAGCACCTCGTCGAGATCGAGCTCGAAGGGTTTGCGTCGCCCCAGCAGCCGGCCTGTGGGGTGGGCCAGGATGTCCACCGCCGGATGCTCGACGGCGCGCAAGATGCGCTCGGTCTGTCGCTTCGCCGTCAGCTCGAACCGGGAGTGCACCGACACCACCACCAGGTCCAGCTCCTCCAGCATCTCGTCTTCGAGATCGAGGCTGCCGTCGGTGAGGATGTCCACCTCGAGGCTGCGCAGGAGCCGGATCTCCGGGTGTCTCGCGACGACCTCCTCGATCTCCCGCCATTGCTCGCACAGACGCTCGGCGTCGAGGCCGTTCGCCATGCCGAGCGCCTTCGAGTGGTCGGTGAGCGCGAAGTACTCGTAGCCGCGGGCGGCGCAGGCTTCGAGCATGGTCTCGATCTTGGCCTTGCCATCGGACCAGGTGGAGTGCATCTGGAGGTCGCCCCGCAGGTCGTCGACGGCGATCAGCTCGGGCAGCTCGCCGCGCTCCGCCGCTTCGATCTCCCCGCGGTCCTCGCGCAGCTCCGGGGGGATCCAGGGCAGCTCGACGGCGGCGTAGACCTCGGCTTCCTCGGCCCCGGCGAGTCGGTCCCCGGCTCGGGGGTCGACGCTCCGGGAGTCGTCTCCCGCATCTCCGGCAGCTCCGGAGTCCCCGGCCTGGAAGACACCGTACTCGGAGATCTTGAGCCCCCGCCGCACCCCTCGCTGACGGAGCTTGACGTTGTGTTCTTTGGAGCCGGTGAAATAGACCAAGGCGGCGCCGTAGCTCTCCGGCGGCACCACCCGCAGGTCCACCTGGAGCCCCGCGGCCAGCTCGACGCTGGCACGGGTGTCGCCGGCCATCAGCATCTTCTGCACCTGGGGGTAGTCGGTGAAGCGCTCGATCAAGGCCGGCGCCGCCGCCTCGCCGGTGATGGCGAGGAGATCCAGATCGCCCACGGTCTCCTTGCGCCGCCGGTAGGAGCCGGCCACCTCCAGCCTCTGGAGTCCCTCGAAGCCCCGCAAGTAGTCGAGCAGGGGCCCGACCCGGCGATCGGCTTCGTCGAGCCGGACGCGGCTGCGATGGCGGCGGAAGTCCCGGATGCCGACGAGGATCTTCTCCTGGCTCTTGGTGCCAAAGCCTTCGACCGCGGCGACCCTGTCCTCCTGGGCCGCAGCTTCGAGCTCGTCCACCGACGTCACCTGCAGCTCCTCCCAGAGCTTCTTGGCCCGCCTGGGACCGACGTTGGGGAGATGGATGAGGTCCAGCAGACCGGCTGGGATCTCCGCCAGCAGCTCGTCGCGGGGCTCCAGCGAGCCGGTCTCGACGATCTGTCGGATATGCCCGGCCATGTCCTTGCCGATGCCCGGCAACGAGGTCAGCTCACCGCCCTCGGTGACGGTCCGGGCGAGGGGGGCGGACTGACTCTCGACCGTGTGCACGGCATTGCGGTAAGCGCGGATGCGGAAAGGATTCGAACCGCGGATCTCCAGCAGATCCGCCATCTCGCCGAGCAGCCGGGCGATTTCGGCATTGTCGGTGGTAGCGGCCCGGGTGGCCGCGATTCCCGCCTCGGTGCCGGGGCCGGGGCCCCGGGAGGTGTCACCCGCGTCGGTCATGAGGGTCTCATCGTAGCGGAGAAGCGAAGGCCCCACCATGGCTGCCCCGGATCGCTCTCCCCAGGTGATGCCAGCAATGCTTGACCACGTTGGTCAGGCTCCCCAGCGAGCGACACAGCCGCCGTAGTGGTCTACGGCCTCGGAGGGGGTGATCCTCGCGGGCCGATGGCAGACTCTGTCAGCCGACCGCAGCCTGGTCCGTTGAGCTCTCAACCAAAGACGAGAATCCGACCGTCCGGCGGGTCCACGTCCTCCTTCCGCAGGGCGCTCAGGTGAGGATCGAGCTCCTCTGAAGGGCCTCCCGCGAGCTCGAAGATCGCCTTGAAGAAGGCGTAGTGTGGGCGAGGGCTGCCCAGAATGGAATTGTCGAGGATCGGTCGTGCGGCCTGCAGGAGGAGCTTCTGCATCTTGCGCAGCTCCTGCAGCGCCCGCTCTCGGTCCAAGCCGGCGAGCTCTCCCTGACTACCGCGAATGGCGTGCAGTTGGCGGAAGGTCTGGTGGACAGCTCGGGTCCAGCGCCAGCGGGTGAACAGCACCTGCACCGCGGTTCCCTCGACGCGGGCGCTCCGTCCACCGCTGTCGAAGCTGAGAGCTGTGGTGGTGGGCAAGATCAGACCTGCGGACTGTCGCTGCCTCTCTTCGAGCTCCCGGTCGACCGAGGGCCAAATCACCAGGGTTTGGCCCTCTTCGTCGAGACGATCGATGGCCTGATACTCCTCGTCGAGCAGTCGCAAGGCGAGCGCGAGCTGCCGGCGAGCCTCGGCGGGCGTGGCCGACAGAAGCCGCTCGAGCTGAAGCTCTCCGGGCCGTAGCGAGACCGAGAAGCTCACCGGTTGGTGCAGATCCTGCCCTTCGAGATCGGCCACCAAGTCACGGTAGATACCGGTGTTCTCAGGGATCACCCCCATGATCGTCAGAGCCCTCTCGAGACTCCCGATCTCCGACCGGAATTTTCTCTCGATGCGATCCGTCATCTCCAGCGCGACGGCGTGCCTCATTTCGGGATCTTCCAGGACCTTGAGATTGGCCGCCCGAGACACGAGATTGGCGTCCGCCAGGAAGGCGAACGTGCGAACCCTGCCCCAGCGGCGCTGGATGTTTTCCAGGCTTCCCGCCAGGCTGATCGTGAGGTCGCCCTGGAGAGTGACCTCCATGTCCCAGTCCTGATGAAAGATGGAGCCGCTCCCGATGGTGATGCCAAAGGCCGTGAGGTTGAGATCGTTGGCGATGGTCAGCGTACCCCGTTCCCGCAGGATGCCGTGCTTGAGCTCCAGGGTGTTGTCGCCCGATCCAGCCGACTGCAGGGCCTTCTCGAAGTTGCCGAGAAGCATGCTGCGATAGAGGTCCGGATCCGCCACCGGATCGAGTTCGAAGGTGAGAAGCGCTTCGTTCTCGCGCAGTCGGTTGCGTTCGTGGGCAAAGGTCACCGCCACCTTGACCCGGGCTGCCTTGTCGAGGGCTTCGTGCACCTTGCGCTGAACCTTGCGGACCTTCTCGATCAGCTCGAGGAACGGGTCGACGACCGAATCGGCGCTCTGCTGCAAGTTGTCGATGGCGCCTTCGGTAACGTCCAGGAGCCTGTTTCTCGCCAGCGTTTTCAGTCGTGTCCTCAGGTCCGGGTCACCGCCGAGCTTCATGAGCCCGGCCCCGATCTCATCGATGGCGTCGGGCTCGAGCAACTGGTCGAGCGGCTTGTCCAGCTCGCGAGTCAACAGACCCTCCAGATCGGACAGCTCCTCGATCCTCGCCGCCTCCGCCAGGAGCTTGTCGATCTCGGGCTCGAAGCGCCCCAGGATGCTGCGTCCCACGCGATCCAGGCCCTGGACCTCCACCTGGCCTCCGAAGTCGATTCCCAGATGGGAGTCGGAGCGCCGTCGCTTGTGCAACGCGACCTGGACCCGCTTCGGATCGTGATCGGCACAGCGCACCAGGACGTCGTAGAAGCCGCTCAGTCGATAGGAGAAATCCAGACCCAGGCCGACACCGGCGCGAATGGGCAGCACCTCGTCGACTTCCAGGCCTTCATGAGAGAGAGAGGCGGACGAGACCCAGCTCTGGGACCAGCTCAGGCTGCCGGAGACGCCCAGCCGTCCCTGGGCCGTCCACTGCACCCATTGGGCAGGTAGCAAGAAACCGGCGGCCTCGTCCTTGTGACGCAGGCGACCGCTCCCGGGCCCCAACCGGCCGGGAAGGCGAAAGTCGGTGAGATCCTCGAGCAAGGCCGGGAGCGCATCGTCGAGCTTGGAGTGTCGGTAGTAATTGACGACCTCGGCCGAGCCACCGGCTTCGAGGCCCACCGTCCCGAACAGCGTCCCGAGGTTGCGCGGCGCTCCCAGCTCTCCCTCGAGGTCGCCCCGGACGGAGATCTGAAGGAGCCGTTCGGCGGTGGCGTCGAACTCGATGCGCCCATCCGCTGTCTCGCCATCCGTGTCCGTGGAGACGGTGACCGCGAGCTTGCCCGAGCCCCCCAGGGATAGATCACCCTCCGAGGCTTCGATCGGGGAATCCTCGGAGACCAGCCAATCCAGGCTTCGCTCCCCCAGATCCTCCAAGGTCGAGCCCAGCAGGCGCAGCTTGTCGCGATGCTGATCGAATCGGTCCCGTATCGCGTCCATCGCGACGCCCAGCTCGTCGAAGGCCGTCTGCACCTCGCCTCCGGGATCTTCGCCATGAAAAGCCCGGTCGATCCTCTGCAGGGTCTCTCCTACACTGCCGATCCTTTTGCTCAGAAGTGCGACGACCCGCAATAGGTCACGGCTGAGAGCGACGGTGTTCTCGCCCAGCTTGAGAAGGTCCATGACATCGCCTTTCTAAGCCGAGCTCTTACTGAATATCAGATGCGGCTCCAGTATAGATCAAAGGTATCTTCCGCACCACCGACCGCCCCAGGGTGCTTACTCGTACCGCAAGGCTTCGATCGGATCCAGCGAAGCGGCCCGCCGCGCGGGGTAGAAGCCGAAGAAGATACCGACCCCCGGGCGTTGGCGATGTCCTGCGGCGAGGAGGTGCTGGCGAGGATCTGGGCGATGAACTGCCGACCGGAGAGCCGGCTCTGCACCGTCGTGTAGGGCGCGAGAATGCAGACGGCCGCCGGCGTTGTCGGCGTCGATGACCACGGTGTGATTGACCACGTTTTCCACCGTCGCCGGCTGCAGACGGACCTGCCGCACCCGGCCGGTGAAAGACTCGTCGGGGAACGCCTGCACCCGGAAGCGCACCTCCAATCCCTCGGAGATCCGACCGATGTCGCTCTCGTCGACGGAGGCGAGGATCTGCGTTTACGACAGGTCGGCGGCGACCCGGAACAGCTCCGGCGCCGACAGGCTGGCGGCGACCGTCTGGCCGACATCCACGGTGCGTGCGATCACCGTCCCCGACGGCTCGTTTCAGCATGGCGGGTTCGAGGCGGTCGACCTCCCTTGGGAAATGAAACACCCTGTTGAAGGCAAACCCTACGCCGGGTGGGTGCCGGGGGGCAAGCCGGGGAAATGAGAACCTATGCCAGGTCGACCGTTGGGTCGTTTCTTTCGGCCGATGGGCGGCCCGGGTCACCGTTTATTCGACGCAACGGGCTTCCGAGCGGCCCGGATCACCGTTCATTCGACGCAATGGGCTTCCGAGCCGCTCCCCTGCTCGAGCCCGACCCCTGGAAGTCGTTCCAGACCTCCAGCGGGCTCGAGAGCTACAACCTCGTCCCGCGAGCTGCGGTATGCTCGGAAGGCCCCCGCAGGGCAGCACGACACCCCACGATACATGTCCGAGAATACGCCGACATTCGCCTGCGACACATACCCGAGACCCAGGCTCCCGACGACTCCCGAGACGACTCCCGAGACGACTCCGGAGACGATGGAAACGAGCTGACGAGCTGAGGGAACGACGACCGAGGTGAGGAGGTTTTTGCCGTGAGTGACAATGTCTGGTACGTGGCCGTCCAAGGTCAGCAGCAAGGTCCCATGAGCGCCGACGAGGTGCTGTCGGGCATCCAGGCCGGCCGTTTCGACCGCAACGCCCATGTCTTCACCCAGGGGCTCGACAACTGGATCCCGATCACCAGCCGGGCCGAGTTCGCCGACGCCTTCGGCGACGGCAGTGCCACCGCGGCTCCGCCGCCGGTGCCCGCCCGCCCGGCCGGCGGACAGGCCGATGAGATCGACTTCGAGATCTTTGGCGAAGAGATGCAGTTCGTCGAGATCACCCTCGATCCCAACGAAGCGTGCATCGCGGAGGCCGGGGCGTTCATGTACATGGATCCCGGCATCGACATGCAGACCATCTTCGGCGATGGCTCAGCCCAGACCGAGAGCGGCGGCTTTCTGGGCAAGGTGCTCTCGGCCGGCAAGCGGGTGCTCACCGGTGAGTCGCTGTTCATGACCGTCTTTGGCAACACCACGGGCAAGCGCCAGTCGGTGGCCTTCGCCTCGCCCTACCCGGGCAGCATCATCCCGGTCGATCTCAAGCAGCACGGGCACACCTTGCTGTGTCAGAAGGACGCTTTCCTGGCCGCCGCCAAGGGAGTGTCGGTCGGCATCGCTCTCCAGCGCAAGATCGGCGCCGGTCTGTTCGGCGGCGAGGGCTTTATCCTCCAGAAGCTGGAAGGGGACGGGCTGGTCTTCGTCCATGCCGGCGGCGCGGTGATCCACCGCGACCTCCAGGCGGGGGAGATGTTGCGGCTGGACACCGGCTGTCTGGTGGCTTTCGAGCAGACCATCGACTACGACATCCAGCTCGTCAAGGGCATCAAGACCGCGATCTTCGGCCGCGAGGGGCTGTTCTACGCCGCGCTCACCGGCCCCGGACGGGTTTGGATCCAGAGCCTGCCCTTCAGTCGCCTGGCCGGTCGCATCGTCGCCGCCATCCCCCGCGGCGGCAAGAGCCGCAAGGGCGAGGGCACGGTTCTCGGCGACCTGGGCGAGCTGTTCATGGGGGACTGAGGCCGAGGCCCGAGGGTCGGTGCGGGAGCAGGACCGGTGGGATGCGCTCCGGCTGGCGGCGCGAGCTTTCGCGGGAGGGATCGGCGTCGGGCTTCCCTCACCCGGCGCTTCTCGCGCCCGGCTCGCTTCGCCCCCCGGGCTCAGCCTACCGGGGTCTCGATCTTGAGCATGCGGCCCCAGGCGGTGCGCAGATTCTCGGGCAGATCGAGGGTGGGGAAGATGTCACGCACCTCTTCGCGGCTGATATAGGTCCAGATGTCGTCCCACTGGGCATAGCGCAACAGATGGGAGATGGCCCAGGCGCGCCGGTCGGAGCTGCCTTCCGCCAGGATCTCGCGCAGCTCCTCGGCGGTCACTTCCTGGTCCGGGAAGAAGTACAGAGGCTCGGCGACGGGCTTCCGATCGCTCGCGGGGCGGGTGCCAGGCTTGTGGTCCGAGGTGGTCATCGCGGTCCCAGTATAGCGGGCCGGTGTCGAGGGGAAAAGCCATCTCAGGGTCCGTGACCCGACCGGCGGCCGGGTCGGTGGCTCGGCATGCGGCCCGGGCCGCGGTCGATCTTTCAGCGGGTGCTTTACTGCCGCGGCAGATGTTGGTAAGGTCTCTCGGCCATCTCGCATTTACTGGACTTTGTGGACTGGGGGTTGGGTATGGGTATGTTCGATCTCACTCCGCGCGCCCTCGCTTGGCTGCGGGTCGAGCGGGGGTTGCAACAGAAGGAGCTGGCTGATCGCTCCGGCGTGGGCCGGGCCGCGATCTCACGCTACGAGTCCGGCAAGGCGTCGCCGAGCCTCGAGAATCTGGGGCGCTTGCTCGAGGCTCTCGGCGTCGGCCCGAAGGATCTCGCCCGGTGTCTGGAGCGGCTGCGGGAGGACATCGAGGGGATCCCGGCCTCGGGTCGGTGGGAGCCCCGGCGGCGGCCGGCCCCGGAGCCCGGCTCGCCATCCCGTGGAGCCTACGTGCTGGTGGACTTGTCCGGCGGGCTCGATCCGGGCTCGGAGCACGCCGAGCGGGCGGTGCGGGCGGTGGCCCAGCTCCTCGGCCGCCGCGAGGGGCGCGGTTAGCTCCGTCGCGCCTGGCTCCGTTCCCAGGTCAGCACGCAAGCCGGCGGCACGTTGAGGAACAGCGGCGGGCTCCTGTGCACGCGAGAGCCCAGGAGATCGTTGGTGTGATGCCGGAAGCGCCGGGCGGTTGGCAGAAAATATCCGTGCAAGTACTGGAAGGTTCGGAACAACCCGCCCGGCGGTAGCACGGCGTCGATGCCTGCCAGGATCCGATCGTGTTCCTCCCGACGCAGGCTGGCGAACGGTAGGCCCGAGAGGATCACCCGGGGAAGGCCCAGCCCCGCCTCACCGAGCAGCTTCCGGGCATCCGCCGCATCGCCGCGGACGAACCGCAGGTCCGGGAAGCGCTCCTCGAGAATCTCCACAAAACGGGCTTCGCGCTCGATGCCCAGGTAGACCGAACGATCCGGCAGAGCCCACCGGATGTGAGCGGTCAGAGCTCCGGTACCCGGGCCCAGCTCGACCAGGACCTCGTTCTCCCGAAGGTGGATGCCGTGCACCATGGCGCGGGCCAGGTTTCTCGAGCTGGGTAGGACGGCGCCGACCGTCCGCGGGCTGGCCAGAAAGGCGCGCAGGAACCGCAAGGGGCGATGCCGCCGGTGGGCAGGACGGTTTTCGATCATCGGTGGACCGCAGTGTACCGGACCCGGAGGACTCGTTCGGCACTCGTTCGGCATTCCCGGGAATCCGCGAAACCCCTCGAGGGTCCGCTGAAAGGGATACAATCGCGCCGGAATGCTCGCTCGGCAAAGACGAAGATTCTGGGGGGTGGTCTGGGGGGCGCTCACCCTCGTTCTCGCCCTCTCCGCGTGTGGAGGCTCGGGAGCCACCGCACGGCGGGACGCCGGCTCGGTGCTCTGGCTCGACGTCCGTTCCGGCCCGGTTTCCGACGAGGCGCTGGAGGCCTTGGCGGCCGGCGGAGTGCACGAGGTCTTTCTGCAGGCGGCGGAGCTGACCTGGGAAGGGGGAGAGCCGCAATGGAGCGTCGACTGGCGGGCGGTCCCCATGCCCCATGCGCCGGTGACGCTGGTCGTGGGGGGCCTCGCGCCGTCGGCGGAGACTTCGAAGGAGTCGGTGGCGGCGCTGGCGGAGCGGCTGGCCGAGGCGGAGCTGGAGATCCAGCGCCGCGGTGGCCTGCCGGTCGGCTTCCATTTCCATCTGGCGGTCCCGGACGAGGCGGCGCTGGAGCCCCTGGCCCATCTCACCGCGAAGCTCGGCGCCGTTCTGGGGCGGGAGCGCCCTCTCTCCGTGACCCTGCCGGTGGCCCTGCTCGAGTCGCCCGGCGCCCGGGACCTCGCCCGGGCGGCGAGCGCGCTGGTGGTCTTTCTCTACGGACAGGGAGCCCAGGGCGAAGAATCCAAGCAGCTCTGGGATCTCCAGGCGGTGGCGGAGCGCCTCGCGCTCTTGGAGTCACTGGACCGCGGCTACCTGGTGGGCGTTGTCACCCTCGGCCGGATGACCCGTCGCAGCAGCTCCGGCCAATCGCTGGATGCGACCACCGTCGGCAGCATCCGCCGCCTGCTCGATCAGCCGGGCGTCGACGTCGCCTTCGGCTCCGCCCTCCAGGCGGTCGACGGCCGGGTCTACGACTTCGACGTCCATCGTCCGGTCAGCGTCGGGCCCTGGCGCCTGGCGGCGAGAGACCGGATCCGCATCCATCTGCTGGCGGCCGACCAACTGCAGCGGTTTCTCGAGCTGGTGGCGGCGCCCAAGTGGGAGCATCATCTGGGGCAGGCCTACTTCCGGCCGCCGAGGGCGGAGGAGGGGTTGGCGCTACCGCCCCAGGTGCTGGCGGGGATTCTGTCCGACCGCCCGCCGCCGGCCCGGGTCGAGGTGCAGCGGCAGGCCGACCGCCGCGGCAACCGGTTGACAGTGCGGCTGACCGTCACCAACACCGGCACCGAATCCACCGAGATCGCCCACGTGGGCAACAACTTCGTCCAGCTCCGGACCCGCCGCGGACGCTTCCTGAGCGCCGAGCGCGGCGACTTCCAGCGCTACGACCAGATCGACAGCGCGTCGGGCCGGCGGTCGATCCGCTCTGACACCGTGCGGCTGCACGCTCCCTATCTCGCGGCGGGGGAGACCCTGCACAGCGGCGACCTGGTCTTTCTCGGTGCCCGTGACGAGGACCTCGAGCTGGGGGGCTCGTTCCTCCTGCCCGACGGCTCCGTCGTGTCCGTGGTCGAAGCGGTGCCCTCCGAGGAGAAGGACGAGGATGCCACCGGAGCCGCCGGAGGCAGAGGGTGACGTCTCCATGAAGCCGATGGGAGGTCTGCCCGGAGCCGCCGCCTGGCTCGCGGCCGGGATCCTGGCGGGGGTCTCGGCAGGTGTCTTCCTACCGCCGCTCGCCCACGCCCAGAGCCCGCTGGACTCGGCGGTCCAGGCGGTGCTGGGCTCCCAGGGCTCCGAGGGCTCGACCGAGGTCGGGGAGTCGGAGAAGCCGGGGGAGGACGCACCGGCCCTACCCGGCATCGAGGATCTGGTGCCGCGAGCTCTGAAAGTCCAGGCGGAAGCCGGTGAGGCGGAGGCGCAGGCGCGGAAGCTGGGAGAGATCGAGGACGTCCGGGCGAGCCTGGGGGAGATCGAGCCCGAGGCACGACGGCTGACGGGCCGGAGCGCGGAGGACGCCGCGCCCGCAGCGGGGCTGAGCGGCGAGCTGGCGTCTCTGACGGAACGTCTTCGGAGCTCCTCCGACCGGCTGCGGGGCCGGTTGCAGGATCTCGAGGCCCTGCGCTCCAAGTGGCGGGAAGCGGAGCGGCTGTGGAGCGACTGGCGGGATCGCCTGACGGGGCAGGAGCGTCCGAGCCTGGCCGACGAGGCGGAGCGCAGCCGGAGCCGGATCGCCGAGGTGCTGACCACGGTCGACGAGGCCGTGGAGCGGGTGCTCGGGGCCCAACGCCGGGTGGAGCTCCTCCGGCGGGATCTCGAAGCTCTGTCGCGTCGGCTGGACACCGGGCTGGGCGGGGGCGAGGAGCTCGCCGGCTCCCGGGATGCGCCGCTGCTGGGGTCGCGGCGACACCGCGAGGAGCTGCGGAAAGGTCCGTTGCGACCCCTGCTCGACGGTGCGGCGGCGTTGTCCTGGCCGGATCCGCTGTTCTGGGCCCGCCATTACCGGCCTCTTCTCTTCCAGCTCCTGCTGTGTGCCGGCGTGATTTTTCTGGCCCGCTACTTCCGCTCCTGGTCGCGCCTGGGCGAGGAGTGGACCGGCATCCTCCAGCATCCCTGGGCGCTGGGCATCTTCATCGCCACCGCTCCCTCGAACCTGCTCTACGAGTCCCCGCCGCCGCTCTGGCGCCTCCTGCTGTGGTCGCTGTTCGCGGCCGCCAGCGTGGTCCTGGCCGCGGTGACCTTCAAGAGCGCCGGCAAGCGCTGGGGGGTGTACGGGATGGCCGTGGCGTTCACCCTCTTTCTCGTCCTGGAGGCCCTCGGCCTGCCCGGTCCCTGGCTGAGACTGGTGGTGGCCGCGATCGGCGCGGTCGGCGTCGGGCTGCTGTTGCTGGCCGGCCGCCGGGCGGCGCGGGACGAGGAGGATCGCCGGGGATTCCGGCTGCTGGTGCGGGTCGCCGCGGTGCTGCTCGCGGTGGTGCTGGGGGCGGAGATCCTCGGCTACGATCGCTTCGCACGCAGCCTCCTGGAGTCCGCTCTGGCCAGCGCTTTCGTTGTGCTGGTGGTGACCCTGGCGCTGCGTCTGGGACGCGGAGCGATCCACGGAACGGTGTTCCGGCTCTCCGGGCGCTTCCCCTGGCTGCGGCGGGTCGGACATCGCCTGGCGGGGCGGCTGAGCTGGCTGTTCAAGGCGCTGGTGATCCTCGTCGGCCTGGTCGAGGGGGCGGTCCTGTGGGGTCTCTTCGACTCGCCGACGGAGGCGCTCTCGACCCTGTGGAGTTGGAACCTGGGACTCGGTCTGGGATCTCTCCGGCTGGGACAGGTCCTGCTCGCGCTGGTCGCCCTCTATCTGGCCTTCCTGGTGTCGATCGTGCTCCGCTCGACGCTCGAGGGCGAGGTGCTGGCGAAACGGGAGATGGATCCCGGGGTGAGCACCGCCATCACCACCCTCGTCCACTACCTGCTGGTGACAGTCGGCTTCTTCGTCGCCCTCGCCTTCGTCGGGGCCAACCTGGACAACCTGACCCTGGTCATCGGCGCTCTCGGCGTCGGTGTCGGCCTCGGGCTCCAGGACCTGGTCAAGAATTTTTTCAGCGGGCTGGTCCTGCTGTTCGAGCGGCCGGTGCGGGTCGGCGACACGGTGATCCTGGAAGGCGAGTGGGCGACGGTCCAGAAGATCGGGCTGCGAGCCACCACGGTCACCACCTTCGACCGCTCGGAGATCATCGTGCCCAACGGTGTCCTGACCTCGGAGAAGGTGACCAACTGGACGCTCTCGGATCAAGTGTCCCGGCTTCTGGTTCCCGTCGGGGTCGCCTACGGCAGCGACCTGGAGACGGTCTTCCGCTTGCTCCAGGAGGCCGCGGCGGAGCATCCGAATGTGCTCGAAGAGCCCGCTCCGTTGGTGCTCTTCGTCGGTTTTGGCGACAGCTCGTTGGACTTCGAGCTGCGAGTCTGGATCGGGTCGATGGACCAGCGTCTGCCGACCCGCAGCGAGCTCCATGCCGATATCGACCGGCGCTTCCGCGAGAACGGCGTCACCATCCCGTTCCCGCAGCGGGATCTCTACCTGAAGTCGATGCCCGGCGCTTCGGCGGGCTCCCGGCTGGAGCGGCCGGAGCGGCCGGAGGGCGCCGTGGTATCGGAGGCGGTAAGATCGAACGACCTGGAGTGAGACGATCGAGGAGGAGAGCGGAATGAGATTCCCGGAGAGGACCAAGCTTCCCCAAGCCCTGCTGGCGCTGACGACGGCGCTCACCTTGACCCTGACCCTGCTCGCGGCTCCGGCTCCGCTGGCGGCCGACGGCTTGACACCGGAGGACGTGGCCAGGACCGCGGCGGTGCGGGAGGCCGCGGTCTCGCCGGACGGCCGGTGGATCGCCTACACGGTCAGCCGGCCGCGCGATCCGAAGAAGGACGAAGACGGATCGGCCTGGAGCGAGCTGTACGTGGTGGGGACCGACGGGACCCCGCGCCCCTACGTCACCGGCGACGTCAACGTCGGTCGCATCGACTGGACCCCGGACGGCTCCGGGATCTCGTTCCTCGCCAAGCGCGAGGGCGACGAGGAGCGCTCGCTCTACGTGATCCCGGTCCTCGGCGGCGAGGCCAAACGGGTGCTCGCCCACAACACCGCCATCTCCAGCTACGACTGGAATCCCGACGGCCGCCGGGTGGCGTTCGTGGCCACCCCGGACCCGCCGAAAAAGGTCGAGGAGCGGGAGAAGAAGGGCTTCGACGCGGAAGTCTTCGAGGAGGAGCTGCGGAACGCGCAGGTGTGGATCGCCCCGACGAAGCCGCCGGACGCCCACGAGAACGGAGACGCGGCGGAGCCCCGGGCGCTCGAGCTCGAGGGCAGCGCCGCGTCCGCCCTCTGGAGCCCGAGCGGCGAGCGTCTGGCGGTCGTGATCGCGCCCACCTCGCTGGTGGACGACGCGCTGATGAAGCAGCGGGTCGAGGTGGTGGATCCGGAGCGGGGGGAGGTCGTCGGCCGGGTCGATCACCAGGGCAAGCTCGGAGACGTGGCCTGGAGCCCGGACAGCCGGCACCTGGCCTTGACCGCTGGAGAGGACCTGCACGATCCTCGCGCCGCGCAGCTCATGGTGGTGCCGGCGGAGGGAGGGATCCCGAAGAAGCTCTTCCCCGGCGCCGGCTTCGACGTCGAGAGCTTCGCCTGGAAGGACACCGAGACGCTGGTGTTCGTGGCCCATGAGGGCGTGGAGTCGCGCATCCAGTCCGTCGGGCTCGACGGTGGCGCTCCGGTCACCCACGTCGAAGCGGGAAACCCCTCCTGGGAGCGACTGGATCTGGGCGGCTCGATGGCCGCCTTGGTGGCCGACAGTCCGAGCTACCCGCCGGAGCTGTTCCGGTGGGCTCTGAACGGCGAAGCGGGCACGGCCATGGCCGCCAAGCCGCAGCGTCTGACCGACCTCAACCCCTGGCTGGCGGACGTCGAGCTGGCCCCTCAGGAGGCCGTGCGCTGGAAGGCGAGAGACGGTCTGGAGCTCGAAGGGCTGCTGATCCATCCCCTGGACGAGAAGCCGGGCCAGCGCTACCCGCTGCTGGTGGTGGTGCACGGTGGACCCGAGGCCCACTACTCCAACGGCTGGCTCACCCGCTACTCCTCTCCCGGCCAGATGGGTGCCGCCGAAGGCTATGCGGTCTTCTATCCCAACTACCGGGGCAGCACCGGCCGCGGGTTGGACTTCGCCAAGTCGAGTCAGGGCGATCCCGCGGGCAAGGAGTTCGACGACGTCGTCGACGGCGTCGATCACCTGATCGCCACCGGTCTGGTGGACGGGGACAAGGTGGGGGTGACCGGCGGCTCCTACGGTGGCTATGCGACCGCCTGGATGTCGACCTACTACACGAAGCGGTTCGCCGCCGGGGTGATGTTCGTCGGCATCAGCGAGAAGATCGCCAAGTGGGGAGCCAGCGACATCCCCAACGAGCTCAACTGGGTGCACGACCGGCACTGGCCGTGGGAGGACTGGGACCTGATGTGGCAGCGCAGCCCGGTGCGCTACGTCGAGCAGGCGCGCACGCCGCTGCTGATCCTGCATGGCAAGAACGACACCCGGGTCCACCCCAGCCAGTCGCTGATCCTGTTCCGCTATCTGAAGACCCTGGGGCAGGTGCCGGTGCGTCTGATCTGGTACCCGGACGAGGGCCACGGCAACCGCAAGGCGATCCACCAGCTCGACTACTCGCTACGCATGCTGCGCTGGTTCGGCCACTATCTGAAGGGCCCCGGCGGTGACAAGCCCCCGGCACAGATCGACTTCGGATTCCCGGAGGAAGAGGAGGAGACGCCGGAGGTGTCACCGGTGACCGAGCCGGGGTTGTAGGGCCGCGCGGCTGAACGCGCGTCTCGTCCAGCAGCGGCAAGCCCGGCGGACGGCGGACGCAGCCTGAAAGGCAGAGTGAAGGAAGGAGCCCGGCCCCGGGTGTACCGGGGGAACCGGACCGACAAACGGCCCGAGCGAGCGGGGTCAGTACGCGCCGCCGCGGGGAAGAATGGCGTAGACCCGAAGAATCCTGGATTCCCGATCCGTGAGGTGCGTGACGCGTCGGAGGCCTCGGTGGGCCCGGCCGTTGAAAGGGTCTGGGCCTGCAGCATCCGGGCTGACCAGGTGGCGGTCGGGATGAGGGCGGCGGGGACACTTGCGAAGAGTAGAAGAACCATGGAGCAGATGGGCGACCTCGTTCTGTTGCGCCTTCGCAACTCCTGATGATCCTCGCTAGTGCCGTGACGACCTGTCCGTTACGGACAGGTCGCGAAGGCTTGCGTATCCTGGATCGGCTGGAATGCGGTCAACGCCGGGTTCTGACACCGTCGGGTCTCGCCGGTTTGGCTGTCGCGCACCGTGATATCGACTTGTACGTTGGTCAGACCTCCGGCGAAGATCCAGTAGTGGTTGAACGGGTCCACGCAGGCGTCGAGCACCTTGACCACCAGCTCGATGTTCTGCGCGTTGAAGAAGTAGAACAGCCCGGTGTCGCCGACGCCATCGATGGCAATCGCGTCTCCCTGACCGCTCGTGCCCTGGTTGGTCGCGGCCCAGTCCACGGTGACCTCGAAACGGCCGTCGTTCAGACACAGGGTCTTGCCGTCCGGGACGCAGGGCGCGGTGCCGCTGTTGGCGACCACCGAGCAGGAGCCCGGCTCCGGTCCGCCGTCGTCGCCGCTGTCATCCCCACTGTCACCCCCACTGTCGTCACCACTGTCATCTCCGCTGTCATCCCCGCCGCTCGAACCGTTGTTCACCAGAGTGCCGAGGATCTCGCCCTCGGAGCCGGTAACGATCAGGGTGAGCTGACCTTGGCCGTTGAGGGCGTTGATCTGAGCCGGGGAGGCGGAGACCTGGCCGAAGGCGGCTGGGCCGTTGCCGGAGGCGTTCAAATCGAGGAAGAGATTGACGCCCTGACGGATTTCGGCGCCGGTGATGTTCCCGATGTCGTTGGTGAAGATCTCGTACGAAACGGCGCCGTTGTCCGCGACGAGAACGGCGAATCCTTGGCCGCTCTCACCGCTGAGGGACGCGCTCAGGTCGTCCGCGGCGGCCACGCCCGGAATCAACAGGACCGCGGCCAGAGCGAGAAGAAGCTTTTTCATATCGGTCTCCTTGTCCTTTCTGCCTGGTTTGGAAGTCGCACCCTAGTCCTAGTTGTCCGAGAACGTGGTCCAACCCTCGTAGATCCAGGGATTGGCGGGCTCGACGCCGCCGACATAGTTGGCGCTGTTGTCGAAGAACGGGTCGGCGAGGTCCACTGCGCCTCCGCGGGCCGGTGAGCCCGGCAGCGGAGAGATGTCCGGCACCAGGGCGAAGGGATCGGCCAAGTTGGGGTTGCCGCCGAAGTTGTTACCCAGATTGCCGGGTGGGGTCGGCCCCTGGTTGCCGAAGAAGTAGCTGTTGTTGACCACCACGGTGTTGGGCGGCTCGTCCGGATCCACCAGCACCAGCGAGTCCGGCGAGTTGGCGCCGGTCACGATGCAGTTCTGCACGGTCACGTCGGTGCCGCGACGGAACTGCCAGACCGGATCGACCTGGGTCACCTCGAGCTTCTTGACGAAGGTGCAGTGCGAGATGGTTGGGCCCGAGCGGGGCATTGCATTGAAGTCGTCCTCGAAGTTGTCGGCTTCGATACCCTTGTCCGCTTCATCTCCCTGCTGGATGACGACCAGGAACTGGACGCGGCCTTGCCAGCCGAAGGTCCAGTCGAAGCTGTCGTCCTGGCAGCCGGTAAGCAGAATCCACTTGGCGTCGACGGTGCCACCGAAGAACTCGATCCCGTCGTCCTGGTTGAAGTGCACCTGGACGTGCTCGACGGTGGTGCCGCGGCCGGCGCCCTGGAGCGCGATGCCGTTGAGCTCGTTCTGGTCGGTGAAGCGGGTTCCAGCGAACTCCACCCGCACATAGCGCAGAATGCCGCTGTCGTCGTCCGGGTTGTCTCCGCCGTAGATGCCGGAGTCGCCCTCGCCCTCGGGATTCTCCTGGTTGGTCGGCGCGTTGCCGTTGATCACCAGCCCACCCCAGTCGCCTGCGCCACGCTCGCCGACCGCTTGGTCGGAGGTGAAGACGATCGGCCGCATGGCGTCGCCATCGGCGAGGATCCGTGAGCCGGGACGGATGATCAAAGTGCCCGGGTTGTCGGACGCCACGCCCAGGATCACGGTTCCCGGCTCGATGGTCAGCGTCGAGTCGAAGACGTTGACGGGCAGGGTCAGGATGTACGCATTGTTCGAGGTCCAGGTCTCGTCGGCGTTGATCGCGCCGGACTTCTGGATCACCCCATCGACAAAGTTGTACATCGCGTTGCCGCGCGCGATCACCGCGCCACTGGTCGGGTTGCGTGCCTCGAGGACGAATTGGTGGAGGCCCGTGGTGGTCGGGATCTCCGCCGGGAAGGGACCGAAGGCTCCAGCGGGGCCAAAGAGCTCGAAGTCATCGAGATCGGGCATCCGCACCTTGATCGCGCGGCCGGCGCCGTCTTCGAAGAGCGAGCGCTCGGCGTTGCCAAAACCGTCTTGGCTGTTGAAGTACATGCGGGCGCCGGAGGTCCGGTTCTCCCAGTAGAGGTAGAGGGTCGAGCCGCTCGTCAGACCGTTGTCGCGCGAGGTCAGGTTGACCTCGGGGGTGGCGAAGCCGGTCCCCGGACCGTACACATAGTAATCGGTCTCCAACAGAATAGAGGGCCGGCCATTGACACCGTCCTCCAGCGGAGTGAAGCCCCCGGCCTCCGCGAGCGGAACCCACGGTGCGCCGGGGACGGTGCTCTGGGCCAAGACGGTCCCAGGGAGGAGCAAGGCTCCACCGGCGAGCAGCACGGCGGCCGAGGCAATCCTCATCATGCCTTTCATTCAGGAATCCTCCTTCGAGAGGGTTGGTAAAGTTACAGCTCTGGCTGTGCCGGTCCGCCGATGGGGCGTCTTGCAAGGAGCCTGTCGGCGGGCCGGCCGGTCTATTGAAAACACCTCCGAAAACACCTCGGGAACACAGATCGATCGGAGCGGCGCGGTCAGAAGGGCCTGTAGCTGAGCGACAGACCGAATCCCCGGCCCGGATCGTAGAGCCGATAGGTCAGCCCACCCTGGGTCCACTCGCGCTCTTCGCCGGTGAGGTTGGTGCCGGAGAGCTTGATGCCCAGGTTGGGCACCCAGAAATCGAGCCCTTGACGCCAGACCAGATCGACGGTGGTCCGCGCCTCTTCGAGGATGTCGGGGAGGCCGAAGGCCGCCGCCCGGGCTAGGCGGTCGTCGACGAAGCTGGCCAGCAGCCGCACCGTGCTGAACGTCTCCGGCTTGGACCATTCGAAACTGGCGTTGAGCACGTTGTCCGGCTGACCTACCAGCGGCCGCGTGCTGTTGGTCAAGACCGTCTGCTCCGGGTCGATGGTGACCTCCGAATCGACGAAGGCGTAATTGACGGTCAGGGAAAAATCATCGAAGCGCTCGCCGAGCCACTTGCCGAGATTGCGCCGCAGCTCGAGCTCGAAGCCCAGGTTCTGCGCCGAGTCGACGTTCGCCCAGGTCTCGATCGGCTCCGCGCCGGCGAGTTGGATGGCCTCGATCGGATTGTCGAAGTCCTTGTAGAAGACGCTCACCGCGATCACCTCCCCGCCGGACGGGAACCACTCCCAGCGGGCGTCGTAGCTGCGGATCTCGGCGTTCTGCAGGTCCGGGTTGCCGGAGGCCGCGAATCCTCCCGCCACGTGGGTGAAGCGGAACGGTGCCAGCTCGCGGAACTCGGGGCGGTTTACCGTCTGGCTGGCGGAGAAGCGCAGGTTGGTGTTGTCCCCGAGCTGGTACACCAAGCTGATCGACGGCAGGACGGCCTCGTCCAGCACTTCGCTGACGATAGGCGGCGCACCAGCGGTGAAGCGGTCGAGGGTGACGACCTCCTGGTCCGAGTCTTCGAACCGCACGCCGCCGATGATCCGCCAGCGGTCCCACGCCAGATCCGCCTGGACGTAGGCGGCGGAGATCTCGTGGTTGCCCGAGTAGGTGTCCGTCGGCCGGGTCACCTCGCGCAGCTCGAAATTGGGTCCGATGTTCTCGGGGTCGATCAGCTCTTCCGGCGGCAGGGTCAGATCCAAGTCCCGGGTGCTGCGATGCCGGAAACGCAGTCGCCGTCCCAGGAAGTCGCGCTCGTTGTCGGTCCAGGCCAGACCGCCCTTGATGCTTCCCTGCACGTTCTCCAGGTTGAGGAAGCTCTCCCAGCTCACCGCCGCGTCGAGAAGCCGATCGTCGAGATCGTTGAAGAAGAGGAAGCCACTCTGGGCGTTGTCGGTCAGCACGAACACCTCGGAGCCGGGGAAGGTCTCCTCGTACAGCACCTCGCGCAGGTTCTCGTCGGTGGTGGCGTCGGAGTAGGCGACCCGCCAATCGAGCACCGCACCCTGACCGGCACCCGCTAGAAAATGGTTGCCGGTGAGCTGGGCGTTGAAGATCTGCTGCTCCTGGTAGCGGCCCCGGAAGTCCTCGATGTCGGCGGTGATGTCGGAGAGGAAGCCCTCCTGGAACCGTCCCTCGCTGGTCGACAGCGTGGTCTGGAGCGAGCGGAGCTGGAGCTGGTGATTGTCGCCCAGCCGGTAGGCCAGGTTGGCGTTGTACGCCCGGCGGACTTTTTCCTCGCTCCGGTCGAAGGTGTAGTTCGTGGTCCGGCGCAAGCCGTCTCCGCCGAGCACGAAGAAATTCTGGATCTCGTCCGAATGGGTCGAGAAGTCGTTCTCGTAGGTCGCCGAAAGCAGCAGGCCGAGGCGGCCGAAGGTGTTGCCGTAGGCGACGTCGAAGCTGGTGTCGTACGGTGCGTCGCTGCTCGGATCCGGTGCCCAGGCGCCGGCGAGCTGCTCGCCGAAGACCTTGAGCTCGTCGCGAGTGTAGCCGGTGCCCAGGATCGGGCTGAGGGGGACCAGCGGATCGGTCGGGATCGAGGCCGGGAGCGGCTGGCCGCCACTGCCGGAGAACGACAGGCCCCCGGCGTACTCCTGCAAGGGCTCGCCGGTGGTCTCGCTGTTCGATCCCAGCCCGACCTCGAGCGAGAGCACCTGGCGGGGTGGGAACTCGCGGGTCACCAGCTCGACCAGACCGGCGGCGAAGTCGCCGGGCTTGTCCACGGTGTAGGACTTGGAGACGGTGATCTTCTCCAGCAGGTCGGTGGGGAAGAGGTCCAGAGGTATCACCTTGCGCTCGAACTCGGTGGAAGGAAGCTTGGAGCCGTTGAGCGTCGTCTGGCTGTAGCGGTCGCCGAGGCCGCGGACGTAAGCGTACTTGTCGTCCTGGAGCGACACGCCGGTGACCCGCTTGAGCACCCCGGCGGCGTCGGAGCCGGTGATCTTGCCGATCTCCTCCTTGCCGATGCCATCGCTGATCTGTGCCGCTCGCTTGCGCTCGGTGAGAAGGGCGGACTCGGACGAGGCGGCGGCGCTCTCGGTGACCGTGATGGCTTCGGTCAGGATCGCCGGGCTGTCGTCGGTGCCGCCGCCGGAGAACGAGCCCGAGCCGTCCGAGTCGGCTCCCGCGTCCGCCGGGTCGATGGAGCCGGCGCTCGCTTTCCGGGCCGGGCTGTCGTCCGTGGAATCCGTCGCCGGGGTCGGAGGCGTGGGAGATGCAGCCGGCGGAGCTTCCTGGGACGGCATCAGCACGGACGAGATGTTTTCGACCTCGCCGTCGCCGAGCTGAACGTCAGTGACCTTGTGCGTGTCGAAGCCCGGCTTGCGAACGACCAGGCTGTAGGTCCCCGCCGGAAGCTGGGCCCGGAAGATCCCGTCGACGTCCGATCGGGCGGTGGACTCGGTGCCTTCGACCTCCACCCGGGCGCCGCGAACCGGTTGACCGGTCAGGCCGTTGAGGATCGCCCCCATCACGGTGCCCTGGGCGTGGGCGGCCACCGGCAGCGTCGCTGGCAGCGTGAGGCCGATGAGCGTTGCGAGGGTAAGCGAGCACAAGGAAGGGGACGGCTGGCTAGTCATCAAATCTCCTCCACGGGTGAACAGGTTCTGGCGGGGGCCGACGGTGTGCGAAGACGAGAGCTGGACGTGAGAAGAGCCTCGAGCGCCAGGAAAGGCACAGACCATGCCCGCCGTTCGAGCCACTCTCACCAAGCGGTGTGACCGCGACGCACACGGGATGCGACGCTTTGGTGACAAACACCAGATGGAGTAGAGGAGGAGCGTTGAAACGAGGGGCGAGGAGCGGTCAAGATTCCGCGCCCAATCGGCGCACGGCCCGCGGGCTACAGGGCCGCCATCAGCGCCTTGAGCCGCCGCAGCTCCCGGGCCGAGACGCAGTAGCAGACCCGGGGTCCGTCCACCTCTCCCCGCACCAGGCCCGCTTCCTTGAGGCTACGCAGATGCTGGGACACGGTGGACTGGGCCAGCGGCAGCTCGTCGACGATCTCTCCGCAGACGCATCGGCCGCGGTGCTCCAGGAGACGGAGGATCTTGACCCGCGCCGGGTGCCCCACCGCCTTCGCCAGACGGGCCAGGTCCCCGTCGGCCTCGTCCCCTTCCACCGGACGCAGGTCCGGGCTCTCCGACTCGGGAGGGCAGTCGCAGCTCTCCTCCAGCTCTTCCCTCGTCCCCTGCTTTCTCTTCCTCACGCTCAATCCTCCGCGAGAGCGGCCGGGGAGCTCTCCGGAGCGATCCCCGGGGCGGACGTGCCGTAGAAGCGGCGGCCGAAAAAGAGACAGAGCTGGACCAGCCCGATCAGCACCGGCACCTCCACCAGCGGGCCGATGACCGTGGCGAAGGCGGCGTCGGAGTCGATGCCGAACACCGCCACCGCCACCGCGATGGCCAGCTCGAAGTCGTTGCTGGCGGCGGTCAACGACACGGTGGCGTTCTGCCGGTAGTCCGCGCCGACCCTGCGGGAGCGGGCGGTGAAGAAAGTGATCAGGAACATCACCGCGAAGTACAGAGCGAGGGGGATCGCCACCCGCAGCACGTCCATCGGCAAGCGGACGATGAGCCCGCCCTTGTAGGAGAACATCACCACGATGGTGAACAGCAGCGCCGCCAGGGTGAGAGGGCTGATGCGGGGGACGAAGCGCTCCCGATACCAGCGATCGCCGCGCAGACGCAGCAGAACCAGGCGGGTGAGCAGCCCGGCGGTGAACGGAATCCCGAGATAGATCAGCACGGTGCCGGCGATCTCACCGATCCCCACGTCGACCGCCACGCTCTCCAGCCCAAAGACCGGTGGCAGCCAGGTGAGAAAGATCCAGGCGTAGACGCCGTAGAAGAGCACCTGGAACAGGGCGTTGGCCGCCACCAGACCGGCCACCAGGTCCTCGTCTCCCCGCGCCAGGTCGTTCCACACCAGCACCATGGCGATGCAGCGGGCGAGCCCGACCAGGATCAAACCCACGGCGTAACCCGGGAGATCCGAGAGAAAGACGATCGCCAGAGCGAACATCACCAGCGGCCCGACGACCCAATTCTGGAACAACGAGAGCCACAGGACCCGCGGGTTCCGGAAGACGGTCCCCAGGGACTCGTAGCGCACCTTGGCCAGGGGCGGGTACATCATCAGGATCAGCCCGACCGCGATGGGCAGGCTGGTGGTGCCGACCTGGAAGCGCTCGAGAAAGCCTTCGGTCCCGGGCAGAAGCCAGCCCAGCCCCACGCCGAGCCCCATAGCGAGGAAGATCCACAGGGTGAGATATCGGTCGAGGAAGGTGAGACGGCGGGCGACCGGCGCATCGGCGTTGGCTTCCATGGCCACAGTATCGTCCATCGGCGATCTACGATCAAGTCTTGACTCGGAGAGGTGCACGCCCTGCGTCCGCCGAAGGTCTGGCGGGCCTTTGCCCGATCTAGTAGGGTGTGCTCTCCGATCCGCCGCTCATCTCTGGAGGGACCGTTGTGCCCCGCATTCTGATCACCAACGACGACGGCATCTATTCGGAAGGCATCAAGCTGCTGGCCAGGGCCCTGTCCGAGATCGCCGACGTGACGGTCGTGGCACCGGACCGCGAGCAGAGCGCGTCGGGGCACTCGCTGACCCTCCATCGCCCTCTGCGCATCCGCAAGATGGAGGAGAGCTGGTACGCGGTCGACGGCACCCCCACCGACTGCGTCAACCTGGCGGTGATGTCGCTGCTGGAGGGCAACCCGCCGGACCTGGTGGCCTCCGGGATCAACTTCGGTCTCAACCTGGGCGACGACGTGACCTACTCGGGGACCGTTTCCGCCACCTTCGAGAGCTCGCTGCTGGGGATCCCCTCCATCGCCTTCTCGCAGGAGGTGGGGGAGCACTTCTCGTTCGAGCCGGCGGCGCGTTTCGCCGGGGTGCTGGTCCGGACGGTCCTGGGGCGCAAGGACCTGCCCAAGGACCTGCTGCTCAACGTCAACGTCCCCGCGGGTGAGCCGCGGGGGCTGCGATTCACCCGTCTGGGCCACCGGGTCTACCGCCAGTCGGTGGTGGAGAAGCTCGATCCCCGGGGCCGCAAGTACTACTGGATCGCCGGCACGCCGGAGTGGCAGGAGGCGGAGGGCACGGACCAGGACGCCGTCAGCCGCGGGCTCATCTCGGTGACCCCGCTGCATCTGGACCTCACCGACTACCGCGGCCTGGAAAACTTCGGCGATTTGCGCGAGAGCCTGGAGCTGCTTACGCCCGGAGGGTCCGCGGAGGGCGCATGAAGGGCTCCGACGAGATGGCGTATCCGCGGGAGCGGATGGTACGCACCCAGATCGAGCGCCGGGGAGTCCGGGATTCCCGGGTCCTGGAGGCGATGCGCACCGTGCCCCGCCACCGTTTTGTCAAGAAGCACTTGCAGGGCCAGGCGTACGGCGATCATGCCCTGCCCACCGGCTCCGGACAGACCATCTCGCAGCCCTACATCGTCGCCCGTATGACCGAGCTCCTCGAGCTGGGTCCCGAGGACTCGGTGTTGGAGATCGGCACCGGCACCGGCTACCAGACCGCGGTGCTGGCCTGTCTGGCGCGACGGGTGTACTCGCTGGAGCGGGTGCCGTCCCTGGCCAAGGAGGCGATCCGGCGGATGCAGGATCTGGGTCTGGACAACGTCAAGATCCAGATCTTCGACGGCACCGTGGGATGGAGCGAGTTCGCTCCCTACGACGCGATTCTGGTCACCGCCGGAGCCCCCTCCGCACCGCAGCCGCTGCTCGATCAGCTCGGGCCCGGCGGACGGCTGGTGATCCCGGAGGGGGAGCTGCACCAGCAGCGCTTGGTGGTCTACCGCAAGGACGCGGAAGGCCGGATCGACCGCCGGGAGCACGAGCCGGTGGCCTTCGTGCCCCTCATCGGGCGTCACGGATGGTCCTCGGGCGAGAACGGCAACGGAGACGGACGACGGCGATGACGGGGGAGCGCGGATGAGCGAGAGGCTCGGTGGGGCGACGGAGGGAAAGACGGAGATTTCGCAAGCAGAGAGCGGGGCTCCACCCGGTCTGCGGGCCGTGGCGGTGCGGGGCGCCGTGGGCGGAGCCTTGATGGGGCTGGCCAATCTGGTGCCGGGAATCAGCGGCGGCACCATGCTGCTCGCCAGCGGTATCTATCCCCGTTTCATCCAGGCGGTCGGGGAGGTCACCACCTTTCGCTTTTGCAAGGTGTCGCTGGTGACCCTGGGCACCGTCGTCGCAGCGGCGGCGGTCGCCGTCGCCGGCCTCGCGGGGCCGGTCAAGGATCTGGTGGTGCACCAACGCTGGATCATGTACTCGATCTTCATCGGTCTGACCCTGGGCGGCGTGCCGGTGCTCTGGCGGTTGGTGGGGCGTCCCACGCCCGCCGTCTGGATCGGTGGCGCGGCGGGCTTCGGTGCCATGGGAGCGCTGGCGCTGGCGCAGGCGTTCGGGGTGACCGGCGGCGTCGGCGAAGGGGGAGGCGGAACGATGTTCCTGGCCGGTATCGCCGGTGCCAGCGCCATGGTGCTGCCGGGGATCAGCGGTGGCTACCTGCTGCTTCTACTGGGCGCTTACGTACCCTTGCTGGCGGGTATCGAGCGCTTTGTCGGCGCGCTCGGCGGGCGCGATCTCGCGGCCGCCTTCGACATCGCCTGGACGGTTCTGGTGCCGGTGGGGTTGGGGATCGTTCTGGGCATCGCCGGCGTGTCCAATCTGATCCGCTGGCTGCTGGAGCGATACCCGAAGGCGACCTATGGGGTGCTGCTGGGGCTGTTGTTCGGGGCGGTCCTCGGTCTGTGGCCGTTCCAGCAGGGCGTGGCGCCGGAGCCGGGGACGCTGCTCAAGGGCCGGACGGTGGCGGTCGGTGCCTCGGGAGAGCCGGTGTTCGAGGGCTCGGGTGAGCCGGTCGACCAGGAGGACTGGCCCACCGAGACCTTCCGGCCCACCGCGTCGCAGGGGGCGGGGTCGCTGGGACTGATCGCCGTGTCGTTTCTCGCCACCGGACTTCTCGGCCGTCTGGGCCGCGAACGCCGCGGGTGAAGCGCTGCGCCTCTGCTATTCTTCCTAGTCCATGAGCGATGAAACGATCCCTCTGGGTCATCGCTGGCTCCTCAGCGGACGCGTCCAAGGGGTGGGCTTCCGGCACTTCACCCTGACCCGCGCGCAACGCCTCGGTGTCGCCGGCTGGGTGAAGAACCTGCCCGATGGCCGGGTCGAGATCCGAGTGGTGGGATCGCCGGAGAACGTCGCGGCTCTCAAGAACGAGGTCCGGGAAGGTCCTCCGGCCGCCGAGGTGGAGCACCTCGAAGAACAGGTCGTCGAATCGGATCCCGAGTGGAAGCGATTCGAGGTGAGATTCTAGAGACATCGACGCGATCGAGGAGACCGCAGATTCCATGGACGACCTCAAAGCCCTGATCCGGGAGATCCCGGACTTTCCCAAGCCCGGCATCCTTTTCTACGACATCACCACCCTGATGGAAAACCCCCTGGGGTTGCGCAAGACCGTGGACCGCTTCGGCTGGCTGTTCTCCGGCCGGCGGATCGACAAAGTGGTGGGGATCGAGAGCCGGGGCTTCATGTTCGCGCCCATCCTCGCGTACCACCTCAACGTGGGCTTCGTACCGGTGCGCAAGAAGGGCAAGCTGCCGGGCAAGACGGTGTCGATGGCCTACGACCTCGAATACGGCCAGGACGAGCTCGAGATGCACGAGGATGCGGTGCAGCGGGACGACCGGGTGCTGATCGTCGACGATCTCCTGGCCACCGGTGGCACCGCCCACGCCACCGGCAAGTTGGTGGAGTCGGTCGGCGCGGGCATCGCCGGCTTTGGCTTCATCATCGAGCTCACCGGGCTCCAGGGCCGTGACCGCCTGGAGGGCTTCGACGTCGAGGCGCTGATCCAGTACTGACCTCTCTCCGATCCTCGCTTCTGTAACTTCCTCCTCCGTTTCCGCGTAGCTGAGCACGAGACCGGGTCCTCCCATTCGCCCGGACTCCGGGCTGCGCCCGAGCCCCGCGCTCGATTCATCGAGGCAAGACCGAGGAGACTCCATGCTTTCCGCTACCCTGCGCGTTCTCGTCCGCCGCCTGCTCAGCCATCCGGGCTTTACCGCCATCGCGCTGCTCACTCTCGCGCTGGGCATCGGTGCCAACGCCGCGATCTTCACCCTGGTCCACGGCATCCTCATCCAGCCGTTGCCCTACCCGGAATCGGAGCGCCTGGTCCTGCTCTGGCACGGTGCGCCGGGGATCGATATTCCCCAGTTCAACCAGTCCTACGGCAGCTACGCGCTGTACCGGGATCAGGCGGAGTCCTTCGAGGCGGTCGCTCTGTTCGATCAGCCGACCTTGAACCTCACCGGCGACGGCCCGCCGGAGCGTCCCGCCGCGAGCCGGGTATCCTCCTCGATGTTCCAGGTGCTGCGGATCGAGCCCCTGCTCGGCCGAGCCTTCCATGCAGACGACGACCGGCCGGGCACCGAGTCGCGGGTGGCGATCCTGAGCTACGGTTTCTGGCAGCGCCGCTTCGGCGGCGACGAGGGCGTTCTGGGAGAGACCTTGCGTCTGGACGGCGAGCCCTGGGAGATCGTCGGGATCCTGCCCGAGGGCTTGTCCTTCCCCGACGAGGAGACCGAGCTGTGGATCCCGCATGCCATCGATCCCGAAGAGCTCGGCAACATCAACTTCAGCTACGACGCTCTGGCCCGGCTACGGCCGGGAGTGACGGTGGAGGAGGCGACGGCCGACCTGGAGCGCCTGGTACCCCGCCTTCCCGAATACCACGCCGAGGAGATGTCGCCGCGGATGCTGGAGGACACCCAGATGCGCGCGTTCGTCACCACGCTCCGCGAGGAGCTGGTGGGGGAGGTGGAAGACGTGTTGTGGATCCTCCTGGCGGCGGTGGGCTTCGTGCTGCTCATCGCGAGCGCAAATGTCGCCAACCTCTTCCTGGTGCGAGCCGAGGGACGGCAGCGGGAGCTCGCGGTGCGCTCCGCCCTGGGAGCCTCCCGCCGGGCCCTGGTGGGGGGCTTTCTGATCGAGAGCCTCGCCCTCGCCGTGCTGGGCGGCTTGCTGGGGACCGGTCTCGCCTGGGCGGCGGTGGTGGGGCTGCGGACGCTGGACCCCGGCAACCTGCCACGGCTCGCCGAGGTGAGCCTGACGCCGCCGGTGCTGCTCTTCACCCTCGGCGTCTCGCTGCTGGTCGGGCTCGCGGTCGGGCTGCTCCCTGCCGCCCGGATGGCCAGCGACAAGCTATTGGCGGGTCTCAAGGAAGGCGGCCGCGGCGGCTCCGCGGGACGGGGCACCCGTCTCGCCCGCAACAGCCTGGTGGTGACCCAGGTCGCTCTCGCCCTGGTGCTGCTGGTGGCCTCCGGCTTGCTCCTGCGCAGCTTCCAGGAGCTGCGCGAGGTCGATCCTGGTTTTTCCACTCAAGGCGTCCTCACCCTGCGGCTGTCTCTGCCGGAAGCGGAGTACCCCACGGCGCAGGACGCGCTGCGTTTCCACGCCCGGCTGCTCGAGAGTCTGGAGGCCCTTCCCGGCGTCGAGCGGGCGGGGACGGTGCGCAACCTGCCCTTGACCGATGGCCAGACCAACCCGGCGCTGATGGTGGAAGACTTTCCCCTGGAGCCCGGGGAGCTGCCACCGGTGGTGCGCGCCAACTACGTGGCACCGATCTACTTCGAGGCGATCGGAATTCCGGTCGTCGAGGGCCGCGGCTTCGATCCGCTGGACCTCCAGCGACCCTCCGACGCGGTGCTGCTGAGCCGATCGCTGGCGCGGCGATTCTGGCCGGCCGAGAGCGCCCTCGGCAAGCGGGTACGGCGAGGGCTCGACGACGAGGATGCCACGCCCTGGTACACGGTGGTCGGCGTGGTCGGTGACGTGCGGGACGACGGTCTCCAGGCGAAGCCGGTGGACCAGGTCTACTTCCCGTTGCTGGGGATCGAGGAAGAGCCGGCGAGGTGGGTGATGGCCACCACCAGCGTGGCGATTCGGACGGCGGGAGATCCTCGGACCCTGGCCGAGTCGGTGCGTCGCACGATTTGGGGTCTGGATCCCAACCTGCCGGTGGTCAACATGCAAACGACGGCTGCCCTTGCGGCGGATGCCATGGCGCGGACGACGTTCGCGATGATCCTGCTGGCGGTGGCGGCGCTGGTGTCGCTGGTACTGGGGGCGGTGGGGATCTACGGTGTGATCTCGTATCTGGTGAGCCAGCGGACCCGGGAGATCGGGGTCCGCATGGCCCTCGGCGCCAGCCGCCGCCGGGTGCGCCGCATGGTGGTGACGGAGGGATTCCGGCTGGCGGCCGTGGGGGTGGTCTTGGGTCTGGCCGGATCGGCCCTCACCGGGGGTGTGCTCTCGGTGGTCCTGTTCCAGGTCTCGGCCTTCGACCCTCTGACCTACGGAGGGGTGGTGATGGTGCTGGTGGCGATGACCTTCCTGGCCTGCTTCCTGCCAGCGCACCGCGCGGCCAGCGTGCCGCCGATGGAGGCGTTGCGCCAGGAGTGAGAGCTTCCGGGGATGGCCCCGGTGCCCACGTTTTCGTACAATGAGCGTCCCGGGCGCCGCCCGGTGCCCACCCCGTGCACCCGTAGCTCAGGTGGATAGAGCAGAGGTTTCCTAAACCTTTGGTCGGGGGTTCGAGTCCTCCCGGGTGCACCATTCGATGGGGGTCTCAGGCTCCTTTCTTGGTGATGTGAGCTTTCTCCTCGACGCTCGCCAAGCGAGCGCCTCACCCTTCCTTCCCACCGATCTCTCGGACGGGTGGGGGTGCGGGCGAAGGGTCTGGACGGAGATCAGGATGCGGATGCAGTAAGCCCTGGAAGCGATGGAGCCTCGATCGGGAAGGGGAAAGGATTGGCCCCGGAAGCCAGCTGGCTGGACGCTTCGAGCTCCCGGGCCGTCTCGAGGATCAGCGACACGGCGGCACAGGTGCGATCCAGAAGCGAGCTACACAGACGCAGGGCTTCGTCGGACGAGCTCGTCTGGCGCTCGATGTATCGCCAAGCTCCCCGGAGTTCCTGGCCCTGATGGAGCGCCTGGACGGGGTCACCACCGCAGACAACGCCGAGCGGGCCCGGCCCCTGGTCATCGTCTCGCCCAGCGCCGGGCTGTGGCACATGCTCGCGGAGGGCTCGGATCGGGGTCCGCTCGGCCGATTCACGGACAAAGAGCTGGCCGTGCTCTACTGCGCCGCCTATCCCACCGTCGACCGCGACACGTCGTTGGAGCTCGGCACCGAGCCCGAAGACGGCTGGTATCCGCTGCGCTGGTCCACCGGCGGTCGCCGACAGCATGCCTCTCGGCCTCTCAGGGCCAGCTCTGCAGAGAGAGCTCAAGCTCATCTTGGCAGGGGCGCTGCTGAGCGATGGTAGGGTCGACCTACAGACCGCTGCTGTGGTAGCCGGCCTGGCCCTCTCAGAGCTGCCCCGCGCGCTCGAGCGGTATGGGGTGGAGCCGTGGAATGATCCGGACCGACGCTGGAAGAGCGGAGGCGCATGAGCTGGTAAACTTTTTTGTGTTGTTTTGAGTACGCTACTATAAAGGTAGAGGAGCAGGCTCGATGAGGCAACCGATATCCGACCCTGAAGAGCGCCAAGGGAGGTCTAGCTAGAGTGTGCTGAGAGCATCGATCCTACCGCTCCTTTTGGCCTGTGCCTGTGCCTCGGCTCCGGGCAACGCACCCGAGCTGTCAGAGATGTCGTGCCAAGCGGGTGGCCCTGGCGCTCGTGAATGCAGCTTGAGCCTCGGTGAGGGCATTTCATGCACCGTATCCTGTCCGACTGGAACGTTCGCTTGCTGCGGAACCACCCCTCGGGGGTATCTTTGGTGTCTATGCCTAGAGACCGAGTCGACTCCTAAGGCTGCCGACTTCAGGTGACGTGAGAGGACGATTCGACTCAACGGTAACCGTCGTTGCGGCATCAAGATCACGGGCTCGCGGAGTCCTGGGGACTTCAATATTGTGCTAGAGTTTACTTATAGACGAACTCGGGTCACACTTTCATCCTGCGGGACACCAGACTGTTTGGTAAGAGTGCAACCAAGTTTTGTCCAGCCAAAATCGAGCTCGTTCGATCTAGATCTGGGAGCCGTTTGAGCTGGGCGTGCTGGAGTTGCTATGACATTAAACACACACTAGGAGGATCGAGAGATGAGCAAGCTGCACCTGAGGACTACTCGGTGGTCGATGATCGTAGCTTTGCTGGTCTTACCCGCGACTCTTGCGGCCCAAGACCATGTGACGATACTGACCGGAGAGACGCAGATCTGGACGGAGGACGGGGAGGTCTACGTATCGGTTGTCGACAACCAGCCGGAGCCCTACGAGCACTTGTTCGTCTTGCAGCGGAGAGGGGATGCTGCCGAAGTCAGAGGGAGCTACGCCTCCGCGCGAGTCTCGTTCCGGCCCAATCGGCTTGAGATCAGCGCAGACGGAGAGACCTGGGTCCTCCGTTTGGTGCCGGCCGACTTGCTCTCGACAAGCTCGCGATGGCCTCGGGCAGGATCCTCCGGGCTCATCGTCGGTTTCGGCCTCAGCCATCATGAGCAACCGATCGAAACCGATGCAGCACGGCTGGAGCTGCGCGCTGTCGAGGGAATGTTCTTGAATCAAAACGACAGCACCGGGACACCCGGTGGAGATTGCCCCAGCGGTGGGTCGGGCGCAAGCAGTTGCAGTATCTCGTGCGGGGGCGGCCAGAGCTGTAGTGTAAACTGTTCAATGGGGTATGCATGCTGCAACTGCAGTCCTGGCCCCACTTGCAAGTGTAAAGCTTAGCCATTATTGGGAATTCTCGTTACGGATCCTGGGCCGATGGGTTGTGGCTCAGACAGGGCATCTCAATTGCTTTTACCTCCGGATCCTGGCTGCGGTGGTTGAGGACGTGCACCTCAATCCGGCACGTCTTCGGACCGTCTCCGTGCGGAAGGAGCTGGGGCAGCCGAGGGTCGGGTGAGAACAAGTGAACCTCTCCGGTCGCTTGAGCGGGTAGGGTGCGGCTGCTCTCGAGCCGCAGGTTCCTTGGTTGCTTTGACCCCTCGATGAGAACAACCTTGGAGATGCCGGCTGCTCGCGTGCCACGATTGGTGGCCAAGAGCCACAGCTCGTCGTGGTGTGGGCTCATCGAGAGAAACATCACCCGAACATCGCTGTCCTTTCTAGCGCAGGCGTCGAGGATGACGGGGATCATCACCCCGCTGACGGATACGAGAGCCACGAGGAGCGCCAGGATGGTGTTGCTGAAGTCAAGCCGGCGCCTCCAGGGTCGCTGGTAGGAGTCGCAGTGTATGCACTTGACGGCTCCGGCAACGATTTCTTCGTGGCAGACCCTGCAGCGCATCTTCTCGGGTTCCGAGTTGCCCATGTTTCAGATTCCTTTGTCCAAATACATGATGGGAGGCCATCAGAGCCGGCGAGGTCTCTTGAATCGCAAGCCACGCCACCCCGTCTCAGCAGCCGTCCCGCTTCGGCGGTCTTGCCTGCACCTAAAGATCTGAAGCTCCTGCAAGCATCCGAGCTGCGGATAGTTGAGCCTGAGAGAGCTATCTGGGTGGCCGCCGGAATTGGCCTCGACGCTCTGTAGTGCACCCAGTGTATTATAGGAGAAGCTATTCATCTGTATTGAAGAAAGGAGCCAGGGATGCCCGACTATCTCTTCCGTTCGACGTGGTGGTTGCTTCTCGTCGGCCTTCTGTACGTCGTGTCCGCTTGCCTTGCGGCAGATGACAGCGTGACGATCTTGAACGGGGCCACCGACGTCTGGACGGCGAGTGGCGAGGTCTTCGTGCTGGTCACCGAGGATGGCCCGGAGCCGCTCGAGCACCTCTTCGTTCTGAACCGGAGGGAGAGTAGCTTCAACATCGAGCGAAGCTACGCTCACGCACGGGTCGCGTTTCGATCCGGCGAGCTCGAGGTCAGCGGGGGAGACGAGAAGTGGGTCCTCCGTCTCGTTTCGCCCGAGGGACTTTCGACGGAGCCAAGACGTCCGGATCAGGAGTCGGCGGGACTTTTGGTGGGCTTTGGTCTCAGCCACCACGAGCAGCCGGTGGAAGCTGAGGCAACGGCTTTCGAGACCCAAGCCCTTGGCGGAGCGTTTCGCCTTGAAGGCGGTCCGGGAGCGTCCGCGGTCCGGTGTCGTTCAGGTGGATTCGGAGCGAGTAGCTGCAGTATTGCCTGCGGAGCGAGTCGAAGCTGTAGCGCAGACACGACCTTGGGTTTTGCGTGTTGTAATTGTCGGAGCGAGCAAGCTCCCGTTTGCAAATCCATTAGCAGTTAGCGCGGACATTTTCGTCGAGTAGCGGGCTTGTGGCTTGCTGTCGCGCCGCCGACTAAGCTTGGGCGATGATGGCGGACACAGAGCCCGGCTCCTCGACTCCTCCACACTATCTTCGCTACTGGGGCAAGACCGGCAGCGATGAGCGGGATGGCAAGGCGGTCCCCACCCACCATCCGGTCGCCTTCCATGGCCTGGATGTCGCGGCCTGCGGCCTCGAGCTCCTGCGTCAGAACCCGCTCCTCTTCCAACGCTTATCCAATGCTTCCGGTCTCGAGCGGGAGACCCTGCTCGGCTGGGTCGCCTTCCTGCTCACCACCCACGACCTGGGCAAGCTGGCGGATGGGTTCCAGGCCCTGTCTCCCGAATGGATGCAGCGTCTCCAGGGACGCTTCGACAACCCCGGCTACCCCGATCGTCACGACTCGCTGGGCTTCTGGCTGTGGGCGCCCCGGCTGGGCCTGGTGGACGATTCGGTGCTCCGCAGCAGGCTGCTGGGCTTCGGGCTCGATCCCGTTGGATTCCTGGACTGCGTCGGACCGTGGCTCCACGCTGCGGCCGGACACCACGGCCGACCGCCCCGTCCCTTGGAGCGCTCGCTTCGCAGCCTGAAGCGGCAATTTCCTCAGCCCGTGGTCGCCGACGCTCGGTCCTATCTACGCTGGTCGGCTCGACGCTTCCTCCCGGAGGCGGGCCTCGCCGCCGGGCTGGGCAGCCCCGGCGGTCTGGACGACGAGCAGCTCGAGAGGGTGGACCGGAGCTGGAAGGCGACGAGCTGGCTGTTCGCCGGGCTCGCCGTCGCCGCCGACTGGCTCGGCTCCAACGAGGCCTGGTTTCCTCATGTGATGGAGCCCCTGTCGCTCGATGGCTACTGGGAGACGGTGGCTGTGCCCGGGGCGCGACGGGCCGTGGCGAAGAGCGGGCTGATCGCGCACCGCCCCTCGCGCGCCACCTTCGGGGCTCTGTTCCCCGGCTACACTCCGACGCCGCTCCAGGAGCTCACCTCGCGTCTGGAGCTGGCGCAGGGGCCGCAGCTCTTCGTGATCGAGGAGTCCACCGGTGGCGGCAAGACCGAGGCGGCTCTGGTGCTCGCGCAGCGCCTCATGGCCGCGGGGCAGGCCCAGGGGCTGTTTCTGGGGCTGCCCACCATGGCTACCGCCAACGCCATGTACGACCGGGTGGAGGAGATTCACCGCAAGCTGTTCGAGCCCTCGGGGGCGTCCGAGGCGTCGTTGATCCTGGCCCACAGCAGGCGCCATCTGCGGCTCCTGCTCCAGGAGACGATGGCCGACACCCGGGTGGAGCACGGCAACACGGCCGGCAACGGGGCGGGTGAGGAGGAGCTGACCGCCTCGGGGGCCTGCACCGCCTGGCTCGCCGACGGTCGCAAGCGCGCGCTGCTGGCCGACGTCGGGGTCGGCACCATCGACCAGGCGCTGCTCGCTGTGCTCCCGGTGCGTCACCAATCGATCCGCCTCTACGGGCTGGTCGGCAAGGTGCTGCTGGTCGACGAGGTGCACGCCTGCGACTCCTACGTTCACAGTCTCCTCAAAAAGCTGCTGAGGTTCCACGCCGCTTATGGAGGCAGCGCGATTCTCCTGTCCGCGACGCTGCCTCAGAAACAGCGCCGGAAGCTCGTCGATGCCTTCTGCGGCGGGCTCGATCGGCCGGGGCCCCGGCTCACGTCGGAGCGCTACCCGCTGCTGACGCACGCGGGCGGCGGGGAGCCCAGGGAGCTTCCCGTGGAGAGCCGCGCCGACGTCCAGCGCCAGGTGGAGGTCGCCTTTCTCGACAGCGAGACCGCCGTCGAAAACGTCCTGCTGGAAGCGCTCGATCGGGGCCTCTGTGCCTGCTGGATCCGCAACACGGTCGACGACGCGCGGGAGGCGTTCGAACGCTTGCGACTCCATCTCGGGGATCGCGTCGAGCTGTTTCACAGCCGTTTCACCGTCGAAGACCGCAACCGCATCGAGGTGTCGGCGATCCGGCGGTTCGGCAAGAACAGCGCTCCCGAGGAGCGCCGCGGACGTCTGCTGATCGTGACCCAGGTGGTCGAGCAATCGCTCGATCTGGACTTCGACGTGCTGGTCACCGATCTGTGCCCCATCGATCTGGTGATTCAGCGGGCCGGGCGGCTGCGCCGCCATCGGCGGACGGCGGAGGGTGCGCGGACGGACGGCCCGGATCTTCGTGGCCCGATGGTCCTGCACGTCCTGGCGCCGCCGCTCGAGGAAGAGCCCGATGCGGGCTGGTATCGGGACATGTTTCCTCGCGCGGCCTGCGTCTACGAGGATCACGGTCGGCTGTGGCTCACCGCCGGGACGCTGCAGCGCTTGGGCGGCTTTCGCATTCCCGAAGAGGCGCGCGACGCCATCGAGTCCGTCTACGGACCGGACGCCGAGCTCGAGATTCCCGAGGCTCTAATGCTGCAGACGGAAAGGGCCGTGGGGGACAGCCAGGCGGCCAAGGCGCTGGCGGACCTCAACGCCGTCAAGCTCTCGGTGGGGTACAAGGTCACGTCCCTGGATTGGCCGGAGGACGCCTACACTCCGACCCGGCTGGGCGAGCCGACGGTGTTGCTGCGACTGGCCCGGCACGACGGCGACCGCCTCGTGCCCTTCGCAGCCGAGGGGGACTACGCCTGGGAGCGCTCGGAGGTCTCGGTGCACCAATGGAAGGTCGCCGAGGAGGATCCCGCGCTCGCCGAGGAGCTGGAAGCGCTGCGCGAGCGCATGGGACCCGCGGGCCGCTGGACGAAGATCGTGGTGATGGAGCCCGAGGAAGAGGGCTGGCGGGGAAGGGCGGTCAACGAGAAGGGCGAGCCCGTCGAGTGCCGCTACGATGCGACGAGGGGCCTGGAGGTCCTGTCAATCCATGGTTGATCTCGCGGAAACCGAAGCGTAGGGGGGGAGCTTGTCTCCCCCCGGGTGGGGGGAAGGCTCGGCATGGGAGCCTGCCTGTCCGGAGCCACACCGTATCGTTTTTCTTGCTTGGCGTGGTGACTCCCAGGGTCACCTCTTCCGTGGGTTCGACCTGTGGGAGTCTTTCGTGTAGGGTCGGCGTGAGATTTTATTGAGAACAAGCTCAAGGGCAGCCCTTGAATCTCATTACAGACACCTGGATCCCCATCCGCCGCAAGAGCGGCACTCTCCAGCGCATCGCGCCCTGGCAGGTCAGCGAGCGCTTCGGCGACGACCCGGTCGTCACCTTCGCCTCCCCGCGGCCCGACTTCGACGGCTCCCTGGCGCAGCTCCTGGTCGGCCTTCTCCAGGCCACCCTGGCCCCGTCTTCCCCCGCTGCCTGGAGGCGGCGCCTCGGCGAGCCCCCGACGCCCGAAGAGCTGCGCGCCGCATTCGAGCCCCTCGCGGGTTCTTTCGAGCTGCTGGGTGACGGCCCGCGGGTGTTTCAGGATCTGACCCTCACCGAGGACGAGTCCAAGCCCTCGGACGTCGAGAAGCTCCTGATCGACGCCAGCCTCCACGGCGGCCGCGACCACTTCCGCAAGGGCGGCCAGGTCGAGGCGCTGTGCCTTCCCTGCGCCGCCTCGGCGCTGGCGACGCTCCAGATCAACGCGCCGGTCGGCGGCCGCGGCCACCGTGCGAGCCCCCGCGGTGGCGGTCCGCTCACCACGCTCGTGCGCTCCTCGCAGAGCCTGTGGACGACCCTATGGGCCAACGTGCTCGAGGCCAACACCCTGGCGGAGCTTCCCGGTGCGGAGCTCGACCGGCCCGAGGACACCTTCCCATGGCTCGCTCCGACACGCATCTCCGACCAGCCGACCAAGACCACCACGGCCGCCGACGTCCATCCATTGCAGATGTACTGGCCGATGCCGCGGCGCATCCGCCTGGAGACCGAGACCGCCGATCCCGCGGTGGCCTGCGATCTCTGCGGCGAGCCGGCGCAGACCGTCGTGCGCAGCTACCGGGCGCGCCATCACGGGGTGAACTACACCGGTCCGTGGCAGCACCCCTTCACGCCGCTCCGGAAGACCCGGGACGAGCGGTGGATTCCGGTGCAGATGGACACCACGGGTCTTTCCTACCGGCACTGGCTCGGGCTGGTGCAAAACGACCGGGACCTCGAAAGAGGGCCGGCAACCGTCGTCCTCTCGCTCCAGGATCGAATGCACGGTCAGTTTGGCGAGTGGCGTCTGTGGACGTTCGGATACGACATGGACAACATGAAGGCCCGCGGCTGGTACGAGGGGATGATGGAGATCGTTCTTCTCAGCGAGGAGGACAAGGAGGCCTTCGAGGAGGAAGCGTCCGCCCTCGTGCGGGCGGCCCGCTGGGCCGACTGGGCGCTCCAGGCCGCGTGCCGCCAGGTGGTGATCAAGCGCGAGCCGCCGGGCAAGAAGATGCAGCTGACCGCCGTCGAGGCACGCTTCTGGCAGTCGACCGAGGCGGAGTTTTACAAGCTGCTGCCGAGGATTCCCCCGATCTTCGAGACTGCAGGCGAAGCCGACGACGAGCCCGACGAGCAAGCGCAGCTCAATGCCCTCAAGCGCCACTGGCACCGGACGCTGCGCCGCCAGGCGAGCCAGATCTTCGAGGACTGGAGCGCCAGCGGTCTGTTCGACGCCGTCGATCCGGAGCAGGTGGCCCGTGCCTGGAACCTCCTGCAAGGCAACCTCTGGGGCCCGAAGATGCGCGAGGCCCTCGATCTCGCCGATCTGAAGACCCCCTCCTCCGACCATGAAGAAGCTGCGTGAAGGAGAAGCGAGCGATGTCGACCCCCCGAAGCCTCAGCTTTCGCTACGACGAGGATGCCCGCGGCGCGCTCTACCGCTGGCACAAGCACCTCCAGGAGCACGATCGCGGTGGCCGCGCCCAGCTCCGCCGGATCTCGAGCCCCGAAGATTCTGTCTTCGTACCCGCGTTTCACCGTCTCCTGGCTGGCCTGGAGGAGGCGGGCTTCGAAGAAGTGTCGAAGCCGTGGACCCGCGAGCGGCTCGCGGTGGTGGCCGCCCTAGCGGCCCGGGTCGAGGAGCCCGGCGATCCCGAGCAGCGCAAGCTCAGCGTGGCGGCGCGTTTCGGGACCCCCGGGAAGAAGCGCAAGGAGCCACCCGTCAGCCGCTTGCGCTTCTCCCGCCTGGTCGCCCAGAAGACGCTCGAAGAGCTCTACACGCCCTTGGCCCGAGCCCTGCCCCTGGTGGACAACCGGGTCCACCTGGCGAGCCTGGCGGACTCGATCCTGTACTGGAACGACGACATGCGCCGCCGCTGGGCCTACGACTACTTCGACGCCGCACCCAAGAGGACGCAGCCCACGTGAGCTATTCACCCGATTGCCGGACACGCGGCCGGACACCTGGCCGACAACTTGACCGGAGACCTCGATGACGACCTTTTTGCAGCTTCACCTGCTGACCTCCTACCCGCCCTCCAACCTCAACCGCGACGACCTCGGCCGGCCCAAGACGGCGGTCATGGGCGGGGCTCCGCGCCTGCGGGTCTCTTCCCAGAGCCTCAAGCGTGCCTGGCGGACCTCCGACCTGTTCGCGAAGGCGGTCGGCGGCGACCACCTGGGTACTCGCACCAAGCGGGCCGGCAGCGATTGGGTGGAACAGCCCTTGGTGGAGGCCGGCGTCGACGCCGACACCGCCCGTGCGGCCGGCGAGGCCGTCGCCAAGGTCTTTGCCAAGCTGGAGACGGGGAAATCCGAGAGCGCGGTCCACACCGGGCAACTGGTCCACTTCAGCCCCACCGAGAGAGAGGCGATCTCGGCGCTGGTCGAGACCCTGGCGGCGGAGAAGCGCGAGCCGACCGAGGACGAGCTCGCCGCGCTGCGCGCCCACCGCCATCGGGCGGTGGATATCTCGCTCTTCGGCCGTATGCTCGCCGAGGCCGCCGACTACAACGTCGAGGCCGCCGCCCAGGTGGCCCACGCCATCACCGTCCACCGCGTGGCGATCGAAGACGACTACTTCAGCGCCGTTGACGATCTCAACGTGGGGGCCGAGGAGTCCGGTGCCGGGCACATCGGCGAGATGGAGTTCGGCGCCGGTCTCTACTATCTCTATCTGTGCGTGGACCGGGACCTGCTGGTGCGCAACCTGTCGGGCGACGAGGAGCTCGCCCGCCGCGCCCTGGCGGGGCTCACCGAGGCCGCCGCCAAGATCGCACCGCGCGGCAAACAGGCGTCCTTTGCCTCCCGCGCCTACGCCTCCTACGTGCTGGCGGAAAAGGGGCGCCAGCAGCCCCGGTCGCTGTCGGTCGCGTTTCTCCAGCCCATCGACAAAGTCGCCGAGGACGGGGACTACCTGGCGGCCGCCATCGAGCAGCTCACCGAGACCCGCGACAAGCTGGCCGCCAGCTACGGCGAGTCCTGGGACGACGAGTGTTCGATGGATGCGACCCGAGGCGAAGGCACCTTGTCCGACCTGCTCGAATTCGTCGGGTCGCCGTTGCCGGTGGGGGACTGATGGGCGAGGAAGTGATGAAAAGGCCCACACGCTTTCTCGTCTTCCGCCTCTACGGCGCCATGGCCTCGTGGGGCGAGGCGGCGCCGGGGGACGTGCGGCCCACCGAGCTGCGGCCCACCCGCTCGGCCTTGCTCGGGCTGCTGGCGGCCGCTCTCGGCATCGACCGCCGCGACGAGGAGGCCCACCGGGCCCTGGCGAGCGAGCTGACCTTCGGGCTGCGCGTCGAGAGCGCCGGGGTCCCCATCGTCGACTTCCACACCGCCCAGCTCCGCAAGCCCTCCAAGCGGTGGCGGCCGAGAACCCGCGCGGAGCAGCTCGACCAGGCGCGGGACAAGCTGATGACCGTGCCCTCCCGCCGCGACTACCGCTGCGACGCCCTGGTCGACGTGGCGGTGGCCTCCGAGGTGGAGTCTCCCCGCTACTCTCTGGAAGCTCTCTGTACGGCGTTGGAGCGGCCGGCGTTCACGCTTTACCTGGGACGCAAGGCCTGTCCGCCGGCGCTGCCGCTGGCCCCCCGGGTCCTCGACGCGGAGACCCTGCGGGAGGCCTTCGAGGGCTATCGGTCCGAGGGCACTCCGGGGGAAGACACCCTGGGCCTTGCCCGCCATCTCGGCGCCACCACCCCGGGGGCCGCGGGCCTGTTCTGGGAAACCGCCGGCGACATCGATCCCGGAGCCCGGCCCGAGCAGAGATTCGAGCGCTGCGACGACCCGCTTTCGCGCAAGCGGCGCACCTTCCGCGCGCGCTGGGAGAGCTACGCGCCGTGGCCGAGCGGGGACGAGGAGGACCGCCGTGCACCTTAGCCGTCTGACCCTCCGCCCCGACGCCAGCCGGAGCCCCAGCTTCTGGCAACGCCTGGGCGACGCCTACTCGCTGCATAAGGAGGTCTGGAGGCTCTTCGCCGACGACCCGGACAAGGACCGCGACTTCCTCTACCGCATCGATCTGCACCGGGGACGACCCAGGCTCTACACCCTGTCGCCCGGGGAGCCTCGGGATCCCGGCAGGCTGTGGAAGATCGAAACCAAGCCCTTCCGGCCGCGGCTGCGCCAGGGCGACCGGCTGGGCTTCGTGCTCCGCGCCAATCCCACGGTCAAGCGCAACGGCAGCCGCCACGATGTGGTGATGGATGCCAAGCACCGGCTCAGGGAAGAAAGCACGGACCCTGGAAGGCCGCAGGAGCGGCCCACCACCCAGGCCGAGTTGGTCGCCGAGCACGGCGCCGGTTGGCTGGAGCGCAAGGCGGAAGCCCTGGGCGTGGGCTTTGTGGCGATCCACGCGGACGGCTACCACGTCCACCGCTTCGAGAAGCCCGCGAGCAACGGCCGACGGAGACGGCAGGTCACGGTGGCGACCTGCGACTTCCAGGGAGCGTTGGAGATCAAGGATCCGGAGCGTTTCGCCCAAGCCGTCACCGCAGGCATCGGCCCGGCGAAGGGCTTCGGCTGCGGACTGGCCCTGCTGCGGAGGCTGCCGTGACCGAGCGTCTGCCGAAGCTGCGCCCGATCCCGATCAAGGAACGCCGCTCGGTTCTGTTCCTGGAGAAGGGCCACCTGGACGTCCTCGACGGCGCCTTCGTCCTGGTCGACAAGAACGGGGTGCGAACGCACATCCCCATCGGCGGCGTGGCCTGTCTGATGCTCGAGCCGGGCATCCGCGTGTCCCATGCGGCCGTGACTCTGGCCTCCCGCACCGGCACCCTCCTGGTCTGGGTGGGCGAGGCGGGGGTCCGGCTCTACGCCGCTGGTCAGCCGGGCGGCGCACGCTCGGACCGGCTACTCTTCCAGGCACGGCTCGCCCTCGACGAGAGCGCTCGCCTCAAGGTCGTCCGCAAGATGTTCGAGATCCGCTTCGGCGAGCCCGCGCCGGCCCGGCGGAGCGTCGACCAGCTTCGAGGCATCGAAGGTGTGCGCGTACGCAAGCTCTACGCGGCCCTCGCCCGGCGTCATGGAGTGCCCTGGAAGACTCGGAAGTACGATCCCCAACAGTGGAAAAAGGGGGACCTGCCGAATCGTTGTCTCTCTTCGGCAACGGCTTGTCTCTATGGCCTGAGCGAAGCGGCGATCCTCGCCGCCGGCTACGCCCCGGCCATCGGATTCCTCCACTCCGGCAAGCCCAGGGCCTTCGTCTACGACATCGCCGACCTGTTCAAGTTCGAGACCGTCGTGCCGGTGGCCTTCGAGGTGGCCGCCAAGAAACCGGGCGATCCGGAGGCGGCGGTGCGTCACAAATGCCGTGACGTCTTCCGCGAGACCAAGCTCCTGAAGCGCCTCATCCCGACCATTGAGGAAGTGCTGGGGGCCGGCGAGATGGAACCGCCCACGACACCGCACGACGCCCAACCCCCTGCTTTCCCGGATCCGGAGCCCGCCGGCGATGCTGGTCATCGTGGTTGAAAACGCACCG
>Ga0209956_1000019_pt1 | contig 134199 bp, 109 predicted proteins | sample SalPon2A_C_D1_MG_FD_185720 | JGI IMG/M metagenome (GOLD analysis project Ga0209956, IMG submission 185720) | Soil microbial communities from South San Francisco under conditions of wetland restoration - Salt Pond MetaG R2A_C_D1_MG (SPAdes)... | ecosystem: Environmental > Terrestrial > Soil >...
GTTAGCCGGCCCGGACATGCACTCAAGTCGAGCTTGGACTCCGGGAGGCGACTGGTACAAAGTGCTTGGCTCCTCGGGAGATGCGCAGGCAACCGGGCTGAAGGCCTCCGTGGTATTCTGCGGGCGTGCGATTTGACTGGAATGAGCGGAAGGCGGCAGCCAACATTGCCAAACATGGCGTGTCCTTCAACGAGGCAGCGACGGTTCTAGGCGATACGCTTGGCTGGACCTATCCAGATCCGAAGCATTCCGGGTCGGAGCAGCGCTGGATCACCGTTGGCCTCTCGGAGCGTAGGCGTGTCCTCGTGATCTCCCATACAGACCAGAGTGACGAGGTAATCCGTATCATCAGCGCCCGAAGGGCCACCAGGAAGGAGCGTCGATTCTATGAAGAAGGATAGAGACAAGGACGAGCTGGAACCTGAATACGACTTCGCTCGGATGTCTGGAGGCGTTCAAGGTAAGTACGCAGCAGCCTACCGTGGCGGGACGAATCTCGCCAGGCTGGATCCAGATGTTGCAGAGGCGTTCGGCACGGACAGCGCAGTGAACGAGGCTCTCAGGGCAATCATCCGTGTGGCCCCCAAGAGCGCCGGGTAACCACTCGCTGGTGCGGACGCCTGGCGGCGCCGCACAGCTCAAGAAACGTTCGGCGGCACAAGTACCGTGGTCCCGAGGCCGAGACTTTCAATGAACAGATTCCGAGAGCGCCTGCTACCTGCTGCGGCGATCTCAGTACTGCTGCTCGGCGCTTGTTCGCCGGGCCGCGATTCGGTCGTACCGGCGCCAGATTCGTTCCCTGCTTCCACACCGGTCGAGGACCTTGCTGCGACCTACAAGAGCGCTGCGGCGTACAAGCTCTCCGCAGACGGAGAAGAGTTCCGAGTCCTCATCTACCGGGACTTCGAATCGGACCACCGCATCCTGGTCTACCGGCGCAACGGCCCCTCGTTCCATCGGCATGGCGCAGAGTTCAACATTCTTGGCTCCCTCGAACCGGCGCCGTCAGACCTGTGCGGTGGCTGTATTCGGGTAGTTCTTCGCAGCGGCGGTGCCGGCGACCGCCTAGTTGTTACGGTGCGCGAAGTCGATCTGGTGCCAGAGGAAGGTGTATGGGAAGAGGTACGCTAACGGCAACATTGCGGCGAGTGCCAGCCGTTCTTCTAGACTGACGCCACATGTCCATGCCATCGTCCCCGGCGGTGGGCTGTCGCCCGATCGCCAACAGTGGGTAGCGGCCCGCAACGGATTCCTTCGCGAAAGAAGGGGTGGGTCGTCTACAGTCAGCCACCCTTCGGCGGTCCCGATCGAGTCCTGAAGTATCTGGCCCGCTACACTCACCGGGTGGCCGTCTCCAACCCAGTCTCACGGTCGGCGCTCCACGGCAGGGGTTGCGAACCGAAGCGGTGGCTGGGCTATGTAGAAAGCTACTGTCATGTGAGTAGAATACTACATAGGGTAAGCCTGTCAAGAGATCCTGTGACAGAAGTTTCCCTTCTCCGGCGTTCTTGGCCACCCAACGGCGCTCGCACGCGGTGTAGATGACGATCTAGCAACCGAACGGGTTTCTTGAGCGGTAGGGATGACGATCTAGCAACCGAACGTTGACCTTGCCGCGAAAGATCCACAGTCGAGCGACCGAACGGTCTTTTTGACACGTTTCAACGCCCTATTTACGCTTCCTTGGCTCGGCTGTGTGGAGGACACTCCATTCCGGAGCAGGGCGCCCGTGTCTGTCAACGGAATCCCGACGAGCGCTTGCGCGTCATCACCCAAGGCAGGAGCCCAGTGCGTTAGTAGCGTACGCTGGGATCTGTGCGGGGGGCGCCGGGTAACCGGCGTCCCTACCGCGACTCCAACCGACCGAAGCAGCGCTCAAGAATGCCGAAGCACGGAAACGCAAGCTGGGCTCGTCAACACGCATCACCGCCTACTGAACGGAGAGGGTGGCGATGGTTTCCGAGTCCAAGGCGAGCGGCGGGCTTCGCGCTCCCGCCGGCTGGAGATATGCGACAGAATTGTTGTCGTGGTTGACTCCCAGCAAGAGTCGGCCATAGAGTCGGTGAGATCATTAACTACAAGAGTTAGGGCGACCGGCCGCTGTGGAGAGACGGAAGCTATACGACTTTGGCTGTCGCCTACTCTGATGTTCGGCGGCCGTGACTGAGAGGACATAGAACGTGGAAACTGATGCAGACGTGATCGTCTCTCTCCCTCACGATGTATCCATGCAACTCGGAGAAGAGCTGCTCGAGGCGGCGCATGCTGTTGACCTCTCCGCAACTTCCGAAAACCGGGAGCCTCAGGTCTTCGGCCTTGTTTTTGAATTGCTCGCTCCAATTGTCGTGCTCTTTCGCTGGAAAGAGATTGATCTGATGGAAGAAGAGAGACAGCGTCATGCGAAGCAGCGCGAGACCAGGAAGCAAGGCGAGGGGTAGCTCGCCGCCCAACCCTCGGCTGGAGCGGTCGGCTGACGCCGCCGCTCAGCCGCAACGCCGTTGGCCGAAAGCGCATCTGCCATGAGCTACGATTTTCGATTATTCAAACGCCGAGCTGACGAAGACCCACACGAGACTGCGCAGCGCGATTCGGAGGAGCTTGCAGCAACCCCGCTCGACCCACAGAAGGAATCGCTGAAGCGCAGCGTTGCCGACGCCCTCATCGCCCACAATCCGAAGCTTGAGGTCTTTCAGTTCGATTACGACAAGATCGCGGAGTTTGAGAAGATTTCAGTCGAGGCGGCGCGCCTCAAGCATCGCCACCTGGAGTTGAATGGACCGGAGGAGGAGTGCAACGGCATCCAGATTACTTTGTTCGATGATGAGGCTTCGGTCACAGTCCCATTCTGGCACGAGGGCGACAAGGCCGCAGACACTTTTCACGAGATTTGGAGCTACCTGGAGATTATCGGACGAGAGGCCGGTTACCTGATTTACGACCCACAGGTTGACCGGGTCATCGATCCGTCAGCAGGTTTTGAAGAGGCGTTGACGTGCTACGTGGGAACGATGCGGCAGATACATGCGGCATTGCCGGTCGACGGCAGTGAGAGAAGACCGTGGTGGAAGTTCTGGTGAGATACAATCGGCCAACAAGACGGTGGAGCGGCAGTGACTACGTCTGACTGGCTGACTCTACTCGCGATCGTCTTAGGGCCGGTTCTGGCCGTGCAGGCGGCATGCGGCTGAGCGGCACCGCCTGCGGCGCCCGTCTCCAGCCGCTTGGTTCGGCGCCGTGTCATCATGGGTTGAGAAACTGGTCGATCGTCAGGTCGATGTCTTCGGCGATCTTCCGGAGAAGGATCGGGGAAATGTCTCTTTCCTGGTGAAAAGGAACAGTGGTACCCCGGCCGTCCGGATGTCGGAATTGCTTATGCGAACCCTTCTGGCGAACTTCTGCGAATCCATGCGCGCGAAGGATCTTCACGACCTCTCTGGGGGAAAGTACCGGGACGTTGCCCACGGATTCTAACCAACCGTGACCTGCTGCGTTCCGATGAACTGGCCCTCGAGCTTGACTTCGCCTTCCTCAGACAGAAGCTCGATCACCTCGCGCAGGTTCTCGTTCAGCTCGTCGAGTGTTCCTGCTTGGCTATGCGCGCCAGGGAAGCCTGGAACATAGCCCACGTAGAGCTCCGTGTCTGGGCATCTCTCCACTACTGCAGTGTAGATCTTTGCCATGAGTCCTCCAACCTCTGCGGGTAGGTTATCACCGTCTCGCTATCGCAGACGCCGACATCCGCAAGCTCGAAGCCACCGAACGCGAGCTCGACAAGATCGCCCAGGAAGCCGCGCCGACGCTTCGGCGCTCACCCGTGCGTGGGCGCAGCGACTGAAATCACCAGAAGCGCGAGAAGGGGTACAATCGACTACCGAAGGCCGCGCTCGGGTAGTAGGTCGGTCGAGCGAGATCGGCCAGTTTTTATACGATTTATCGATGGAATCGAGCTCTACTCCGACACCTGCCCGATTGTGTCGATGAAAGGCCGTTTGACTCCGAAACATGGGCTCTTCAAGGGCTGAAAAGGACTTCTATGCCGCATCGCACTCGACCGCTCCCCTTCGTCCCCCTCGTCACGTTGCTCGTCGTTTTCGCCGTGGTCTCGAGCGGCTGCGCCAGCACGAGAGCCTCCCGGGACTCGGCCACGCCTGCGGTGCCGACCCCACCGCCGATGGCGGACGAGACAACCGACGGGGCCGGCACCGGGGACGCCTGCGACATGATCCGGGCCACCCACTGGTCCCGGAATTCAGCGGAGCACAAGGCGGCGTTTCTCCAGACCTACACCCTCGCGACCGTCGCCCTGGAGGCCCAGGTGCCGACCTTCGAGCCGGAACGGTGGGCCGTGGCCCTGGACGCCGACGAGACGATCCTCGACAACTCCGAGTACCAGAAGGAGCGGGAGGCCGAGTGCAAGGGCTACACCTCGGGGAGCTGGCGCGCATGGGTGCTGCGCCGCGAGGCCAAGGCGCTTCCCGGAGCCCAGGCTTTTCTCCGGCGGGTCGACGAGCTCGGTGGGGTGATCGCTGTCGTCACCAATCGCGACGAGGCCGAGTGCCCGGCGACCATGGACAACTTCCGGGCGCTCGATCTACCCTTCGATCTGATGCTCTGCCAGACGGGGCCGGGCGAGAAAGAACCCCGGTGGGAGACGATCCAGAAAGGCACCGCCTCGCCCGAATATCCGCCTTTGAAAATCGTCATGTGGATGGGTGACAACATCGGGGACTTCCCCGATCTGGATCAGAGCGTGCGTGAGAAGGGCGCCGAGGCGTTCGAGCCCTTCGGCACCCGGTACTTCGTCGTCCCCAACCCGATGTACGGATCCTGGCAGCGAAATCCCAAGGAGTGATCCCCATGCGTCCCCAGAACCCGACCCCGCGCGCGTTCCCGTTCGCCGGGCTTCTGCTCCCGCTGGTCCTGCTCTCGCTGATGGGTTGCCCGGCTCCCGAGGCGCCCTCGGAGACCGGTGCGCCGACGGCCGCGGAGTCGTCGGCCCCCCTCGATCTCGCTCACTACGAGCTCCTCGATCTCACCTATCCGTTTGACGAGGACACCATCTACTGGCCGACGGCGCCGTCCGGCTTCGAGCTCGAGGTCCTCTCCCACGGAATCAACGACGCCGGGTTCTTCTACGCGGCCAATACCTACCGCGCACCCGAGCACGGCGGCACTCATCTGGACGCGCCGATCCACTTCGGCGAGGGGCGCCACACCGCGGACCAGATTCCGGTCGACCAGCTCATCGGTCCAGCGGTGGTCCTCGACGTCTCCGAAAAGTGTGCGGCGGACGTCGACTACCGGCTCACCCCGGAGGACGTCGCCGTCTGGGAGGAAGAGCACGGCGAGGTGCCGACGGGCTCGATTGTCCTGCTGCGCACCGGCTGGGGCGAGCGGTGGCCCGACCGCAAGCGCTATCTGGGCGACGACACCCCGGGTGACGCCTCGAACCTCCACTTCCCTTCCTACGGGGAGGAAGCGGCGCGGATGTTGGTGGAAGACCGCGGGGTGGCGGTCCTGGGGGTCGACACGGCGAGCATCGATTACGGTCCCTCGGAAAATTTTCCGACCCACCGGATCGCGGCGGCGGCCAACGTGCCGGGGCTGGAGAACGTGGCGCAGCTCGGCCGGTTGCCCGCCACCGGAGCCTGGGTGATGGCCCTGCCGATGAAGATCGGCGGGGGCACCGGCGGACCGGTGCGGATCGTGGCGCTGGTGCCGCGCGATGGCTCGGGGTAAGGGGATCGACCTCGGGCAAACCTTCGCCCAGGGTTTTCACCCTGGGCTATCGAAGTCCGCCCTTGCAGGGCTTTGCTCGACCCCGGACGCTGCTTCCTCGACGACCAGGGGTACGTTACAGCCCTCTCACCCTTCAGTAGCGGTTCTGGAGGAGCCGCGGGACGTCGAAACCGGCCCGGTCCTTCCCCCACCCGGGGGCAGGCAAGCTGCCCCCCTACGTCTCGTGATCTCTCGCTTGGCGTCACAGCAGCTCGGCTTTGTGCCTGGTAGATCTACGGTCCCAGCGCCGCCACCAACCCGTCCGCCACGCTCAAACCGGCCCGGGTGGGACGCAGCCGGCCGCCCTCCCGCACCAGGTGGCCGGATTCCACCAGACGCCGGCACGAGTCCCGGCTCTCCGTCGGATCCCACCCGTAGCGCTCGCGGAAGGCGGTGACTTCCAGGCCCTCCGGCGTGCGCAGGGCGAGCGCCAGGGCTTCGAGCGCCAGTGCATCGGCTCCCAGCTCCTCGGAGCCCTCGATCGGCAGCTCGCCCCGCCCGACCCTCTCCGCCCAGCGGGTGAGGGTGCGCTCGTTCCACCACCGACGACCGGTCGCGGCGGCCGGGCTGCCGGAGACTGTGCTGGCCAGCCCGCTGAAGGAGTGGGCCGACGGTCCCAGCCCCAGGTACGGGACATGGCGCCAGTACTTGGGGTTGTGCTTCGAACGGTGCTCCGGCGAGCGGGCGAAGTTGGACACCTCGTAGGCCGGGTAGCCGGCGTCGTCCAGAAAGCCGTGGACCCGCTCGAAGAGCTCGGCCTGGCGGGGATCCGGCAGCTCGGTGAGCTCGCCGCGCTCGGCCAGACGCCCAAACCAGGTCCCCTCGTGGATCGTGAGCTGATAGCAGGAGAGGTGATCGGGCGCGAGCGCCACCGCGGCTTCGAGATCCCGGCACAAAGCCGCGGGGGTCCGATCGGGCAGGCCGTAGATGAGATCGATCGAGACGGTGGAGAAGCCCGCCGCCCGGGCCAGCTCGGCGCTGCGCCGGGCCTGCTCCGGATCGTGCCGGCGTCCCAGAAAGCGGAGGCTCGCGGCGTCGAAAGACTGGATGCCCAGCGACAGCGTTCGCACGCCGAGCGCGCGCCAGGCGGAGAGGCTCGCCTCGGTGACGTCTTCCGGGTTGGCCTCGAACAGGACCCAGGCGTCGGGCGCGATCGAGAACGCGTCCCGTAGCGCCGCGAAAATGTTCTCGAGCGTCGCCGGCTCCAGGAGCGACGGGGTGCCGCCGCCCAGATAGACGGTGTCGAACCGCCAGCCGGCGGTCTCCGGCGCCCGTGCCCACAGCGCGATCTCCTCCAGCAGTCGGGTGACGAACAGCCGTCGCCGTTCGGGTCCTCCGACCTGCACCGCGAAGTCGCAGTAGGGACAGACGCGCGAGCAGAAGGGGACGTGGAGGTAGAGACCCGGGGCAGGCGACACCGGTGTGGTCTCGGTGGTGATGGGTTCGACCTGCACGTTCCCCACCCTATCCTCTTCGCACCGGTGACGCCGCACCGGTGATGCCGCACCGTTTTTTGGAGCAAAGAAACGGGGGCTCCTGGGAGCCCACGGGGACCTGAAGCGGGCGCGCTGTGCGGGCGTCAGAAGTTGCCGTCGCAGATCGTGCCGTCGCCTTCGGCGGTCTCCATGATCCCGTTGCCGCAGCAGAAGCGGTTCGCCGGCCGGCCGCCGGTGACGCCGTCGCAGTCGGCACAGGTGGTGCAATCCTCACCGACCTCGCAGATCCCGTTGCCGCAGATCGGACCGCAGGACGTGCAGGCGGTGTAGTCGAGGGTGCAGCTCCCGGTGCAGCTCACCGTACCGGCCGAGCACCCGACGTCGGCGCAGGTGGCACCATCGAGGTCCGCCCCGTCGCATTCCTCGGTTCCCTCGCGGACGCCGTTGCCGCAGATGGCCGGGACCACCGCCTCGGTCACCCGCAACAGCCCCCAGTCACCGCGCTCGGCGAAGGGATCCCGGTGGTTGAACACCAGGTAGTCACCGAGGATGCCGATCTCGCCTCCGGCGCCTCCTACCAGATCGGCGTCGAAGGTCATCCCCGGCATCAGGAGGCGCGACGACACCTGCTCGGCGTCGACCAGACCGAAGTCCAGCGGGAAGCGGTGTCCCTCGACCGAGAACACGTGCTCCTGGTCTCCCCAGGGCATGCCGACCCGGAACACCACCGGGGTGCCGGCCTCCGCCTCCAGCACGAGCCGCGGATCGCCGTGCACCGTGCTGTCGAAGACCTGGCCGGGATTCGTACCGCTGTTGCGGTCGGCGAGATCCCCGACGCTGTAGCTCCAGCCCCCGAGACCGGCGATGGCGGTCGGATAGGGCATGATGTTCTGCCCGATCTGGGTGTCCTCGTCGGTGGCGAGGATCACCAGCTCGCGGAAGCTCCCGAGGCTGTCGGTGATCTCCGCCACGACCCCGGCTTCGAGGGGCTGACCGGTGGCCGGGTCGGTCCACGTCGAGCCCGAGGGCTCGACCACCACGCCGCCAAAGGCGCCGCGCGGCATCGAGGTGGTGTTGGCCAGGTTGGAAATCAGCGCCAGACCCACGGTCTGCGTGTCGGCATAGTAGCGATACAGCCGGCTGGCTCCCGCGGCGACGCTCGAATCGCGGTTGAACCCGATCGGCAAACCGTAGGAGCCCTGGGGATCGAACGGCAGCTCACCGAGCTCGAGCGCCGCCGGCGACCCGGTCGCGTTGACCAGCGTCACCTCCAGACACTCCCCCTCGTTGGTGCGAATGACCAGGGGCTCGCGCAGCTCGACCGGATTCGACCCGGTATCGAGGCTGTAGCCGAACGCTCCGGTGTCGCGTATCAGCGGCGAGTCCTGGTAGACGACGGTGGTGGGGCTCAAACGCACCGTGTAGGCGCGTACCGGGGCGCCGCCGGGGCACGGGTTGCCGGGGCCCGTCGCGGCGGGCGGCGGTGAGCCGGTAAAGGTCAGGTCGGGGAACCCGGAGCCGGTGGGTGGGTCGAGCCCCGGCAGCGCCTGCAGGTCCCCCTGCAGCGTGTCGTGAACCCGCAGGAGACCCCAGGCACCGGCAACGAAGTCGCGACCGATGGTGCTGTGGTAGAGGTAGTCCCCCGGCAGACCCCGGACACCGCCCGCACCTCCTTCCAGGATCAGGTCGAAGCGCTCGGAGATCCCCAGATGAGTGGTGTCCGTGGGCGGCGCCACGCCGGCCCAGCGCTCGACCTGGAAACGGTGGCCGGTCACGCGCAGGCCGCCGACCCGTTCCACCACGCCCAGCCCGCGGATGACGAAGGGGTCGCCCACGTAGGCACGCGGCAGCGGGGTCCGCGGGTCGTCGTGCATCACCGACGAGAACCGTAGCGCCGCGCTGCCGGTGCGCGAGGCGAAGGGCTCGGCCCGCAGATTGATCGTGCCACCCTCGTTGACCCCGCCGGTCACCGGGCTGTTGTTGTGCAGGAACACGGTCAGCTCGCGGAACGGCCCTTGCTGCCCGGCGCCCACCGAGGCGGTGGGCGGGGCGTGGATGTCCACCACGGTGCCGGAGCGCACCTCCAACCCGGTGGTCGGATCGTGGTAGGTAGATCCCGCCGGCTCGATGATGTGGGCGCCGAAGAGCCCGTGGTCCCAGTTGAAGAAGTTGACGTGGTCGTGCCAGAAGACTGTGCCGGTGTCGGTGTCGGAGTACCACTTGTAGCGAACGAACTCGACCCCCACGGCCTCGCCGGAGGCGTGACTCAGCGCCAGCGGCGGATCGAGTGTCACGGTGCCGCCGACGCTGTCGACGGCGGTGATTCTGCGCACTTCGGTACAGGCGATGTCCGCGCCGCCGCCCGGGTTGGTACACATCCCCTCGCCGAGACCGACGCCGACCCAGATGCCGGCCCGGAGACGGCTGGTACCGGTCACCGGAATCACCGTCGCTCCGGCCGAGGTGGCGCTCGACAGAGCCCGGCTCTCGGTCGCATACGGTCGCACCGACTGCTCGTAGGAGAAGCCGGTGATCACGCCGTCGGACGACTGCGGATCGAACTGCACGAAATGGATGTGCATGTTGACCTTGGAGAAGCTCGAGCTGTCGGCGCTGTCGGGGATCTCGTTGGTCAGGATCACGTCGACGCAGTCCTGGACGTTGGAACGGATCGCCAACGGCTGCCGTGGCTTGACGCCCGCCAGGACGTCGTCCTTTTCGTCCCCCAGGACGTAGATCTTGCCGTTGTTGTCGGTACCGCCGTCGGTGACCTGGATCGGCACGTTGATGGCGGTGATCGGGTAGACGCGGGTCGTCCGGGTCGGCTCCGGGCTCGCCAGCAGCGAGCTGTCGGGGCACAGCCCGTCCGGCCGGATGGCGTCGCCGTCCTCTCCCAGCCAGGGCGACCCGGTGTGGCCGTTGGGAGCGAAGGGGGGCCGCTGGCCCAGATGAGGCCGGAACAGCGGCCAGGTGTAACGGCCGTTGCCGGGGTTGAACAGCACCTCCGGACGCTGACCGGGGATCGGCGAATTGAAGTTGGCCCACACCGTCGAGTCGTCGGGCTCACCGAGGATGATGGGCTTGTTGGGATCGCCTCCTTCGGTGGAGAAGACCCAATCCCACACCGTCGCGTCCTGGTCGTCGAGACGGGCGCCCTGGGGAGGGAGCTGGCCGGCGACCCAGTCGGTGAGCAGCGTTTGGGTCGACGGGTTGGTGACCGTCAGCACCAGCTCCTGCCCGTCGTAGGTCTGGCCGCTGTTGCTGAACAACAGCTCCCAGGCGGACACCGACTGGAGCGGAGCCGGCTCCTCGGGGATCGGTGCCAGGTCCGGCTGGGCGGTGTCGTGAACCCGCCACAGGGACCACATGCCGGCGATGTAGTGCTGACCGATGTGACAGTGGTAGAGGAAGTCCCCCGCCGCCTGCTGGCAACCGCCGGCCCCGCACTCGTGCTCGAGGTTGTAGCTGGTGCCGGGGCCGATGGCCTGGCTGTCCAGATGGGTGGAGAAGACGTTCTGGGCCGGCTCTTTGTCCAGACCGCTGGAGATGTCGTTGGTGGCGTCGGACCCCGGGTTGCGCCGCCAGCGGACCGCACCGCCATGCAGGTGGTGGACGTGGAACAGCTCGCTGCCCCCGTGGAGCAACCGCGTCTTCGACGGCTCGCCGAGATACGACCGGGGCATCGGGGTCGCCGGGTCGCCGAAGGTGTAGGAGCTGTAGCCCAGCGACTTGTCTTCCTTCAGATCCATGCGGTTGAGGAAGGGCTCGCTCCGATAGCTCAACGCCCGGGCACCGGGACGATAGATCGACGAGGCGTTGTCGAGCTGAGGCAGCTTGCCGCCCCCGGCACGCTGGATGTTGGTGAAGCTCTCGTCTCCCACCTCGTGGTAGATGATCACCTGCTCGCGGAAGTCCGGGCCGTTGGGATCGACGATGATCGCTTCCCAGTTGCTGACGACCGTGGTGTCGAGAGGCTGGCCGGTCTCCGGATCGAGCCAGGAGGAGCCCGGCGGCTCCGCCACCAGGGCGCCGAACAGACCGTGCGAGACGCGTTCGCGGCTGGCACCGGGGTCGTAGAGGTAGTAAGCGCGCTCCGCCAGGGGATCGGTGGGGATCGAGATCGTGTAGACGACGGTCTGACCGGGAGCCGCGAGCCCTCCGCCGTTGAGCCCCACGTGGTCGGTGAGGAAGGGCAGGCCGAGGAAGGTCATCCCGGCATCGTCCGGAAGCTGGTTGGTGAAGTTGATGGTCACGCACTCCCCCAGCGCGGCCCGGATCACCAGCGGCTGGATCGGGTCTTTGCGCAAGCCGGCCGAGACCTGACCCGTGGCCTCCTGGTCTCTCACCGCCTGGATGTTGCTGTCGAGCACGTACATGAAGGCGCCCGGGTCGTGGTCCCCGAAGCGGTTGAGGGTCATCTCGACCTCGATGGCCGAGACGTCGTAGGAGCGCACCGGGCCGCCGTCGTTGCAGGCGTCGAAGGCCGCCGCCGACACGTTGGTCAAACCGTCGGTCAGCTCGGCGAAGGACTGGCCCTGCACCAGCGCGAAAGCCAGCAGACCCAGCGCCGCGGCGGCGAGGCTCCAACGAAGCAGTCGGCGGGAAGCCCGGCGGGAGAGCTTGCGGCCTCGGCCGCGAAGAGAGCGGTGAGAGAAGAGGTCCCGACGGAAGCGCCAGGCCAGGCCCACCAAAAGCCCCGGCAAGAACGCCATCTGGGCGATCAACGTACGCTCGAAGGAGGACTCGATCCAGGCCGCCAGCGATGCCAGCGGGCCGGAGGCGTCGACGGACGGTGCCGGGTTGGCGTCCCAGCGACGCAAGGTGTCGTAGGAGCACAGCGAGGCGTCGTCTTGCGCCTCTCCCGTCGCGGTTTCGGCCTCGGCGCGGACTAGCGGCAGATCGAAGCGGGTGCCGACCTCCTCGTGGAGCGCGTCCCGCGGCACCACCGTGCTCAGGCTCAGGACGGCGAGCAGAAGCGAGGCGAGGCCGACCAGGGTGAGGACCCCGTTCCAGCTTCGCGGCTCTGGGGTGAGACGGCGGCCGAGCGCCGCGGCGCCAAGGAGCAGGCCGAGCACCAGGGGTGCCAGCAGCGCCGCGTCCAGGGCTCCGTGGACCGCGATGCCCAGCGGGCTCCAGGCGACCCCGGTGAGCAGGTAGCGGAAGAAGAGGTGCTCCACCAGGAGCATCGCCGAGGTCAACGCGCCGGCGAGCAGCGCGAGGAAACGCCAGGACGGACGAGCATCGGGACTTGCCGCGAACGGGTCGTGAGACATGAGCTCCAGCCTCCTGCGCCCGGGCTCCGGAGCCCAGGCCGAGGCCAGGGCTCGCGCAGCCGGAGCCGCCGAAATGAGACTCCTCGAGCGCCGACCTGGTCGGTCGCTCACCAGCCAAGAAGCTCGATGGAGATCCTGTCGGATCCTCCCCCCACCGTAGCTTGAGAAGTGTGTTCTAGAGGAAGAGGTGTAGGAGAAGACGGGAAACGAGACGAATTGGACGACTCGAAATTGAGAGAAATCTATCTACCTCAACCGGTCTGGGCGGCCAGATACATCACCAGGTCCGCCATCTCCTGCCAGGACAGCAGGGCTCCGTACTCGGGCATGGCACTGGGCTCGGTACAGGGCCTGCCGCCGGCACACGTGGGAGCGATAAATCGATTGGGGTCGAGGATGGACTGGTAGATGTACTGGCTCGAGGAGGTGTCGGGAGCGCGCTTGCCGGCCTGGGCCCCGATCCGCCCGAGATGTGGGCCGATCCGGGCGCTTCCCGGCTCGGAAGGATCGCCGTGGCATGCCATGCAGCCGTAGGTCTGGAACACACTCCGACCCCGTTCGGGCCGTCCGATGGGCAGCAGCACAGTGACGTCTCCAGGCCAGCTCACGTCACCCCGGGGCTGGGCATGGTGTAGCGGGGGGTGGGGCACCGCCATGTAGGCGCGGTCGCCGGCGTGTCGCCAGACGAGCCGCACACGCCCCATGTCGAAATCGGTCTCGACGTCGAAGTACACGTTGGTGACCAGCGACTGACCGGGCAGAAGCGTCTGCCGGGGGACCAGGGCACCGGCGGGTAGGAGGGTCCCGGTCGGCAGCTCGAGGACCAGCTCGTCGCTACGCATCTCTGCCGCCCGCCGGTCCCGGTTGGCGAACGCCACCTCCGCCGACAGCCTCTCGAATCCCTCCTCGGGCATCCCGGGCATCATGCTGGCGGGTCGTTGGAAGCCTCCGGCGCTCTGGCTCATCTGGTGCTCCAGCCACTCGATCCTCCGCAGCTCGAGCTCCAGGGCTCCCAGCCGGGCGCCGCGCACCGGTGCCCGGTTGCGGGCGGTGAGGAAGATGCCGGTGCCGGCGACCGCCAAACCCAGGGCGAGAACGAACACGAGCAGGCCCAGGCGGTGCCCCCGCGGGCTCCCGGCGCTTCCCGCACTCATCGCACTCCGTGCTCCCGGGCCAGCTCTCGGATCTCGTTCGGCTCGCCGACGACGGTCAGTCGGTCGCCCGTCTGGAGCACCGTGGCGCCCCGCGGGACGACGATCCGGCCGTTGCGGCGGATCAGGGCGACCAGAGCTCCCTCCGGCATCTCCATCTCCGACAGCCTCTTGCCGATGAGACTGTGGCCCGTCTGGTGCGGCTCGAGCTTGAGCGAGAGGAAATGCTCGTCCCGCAGCAGGATTTCCTTGAGCACCTGCTCGTTGCGGGCCGCCAGCCACTCGTCCATAAAGCCGTCGTCGTCCACCCGCTCGGCGATCTGGGCCAGGATGCGCAGGTGGCGCCGGGGATTCGCCTCCGGGCTGACCAGGAAAAAGAGTGCGTGCACGCGATCCTCGGGCGAGTGGCTGCCGTGGACGTCGGTCACGTCGACGAACAGCCCCGGGCGCGAGCGGACGATCACCATCTCCGCCTGCTCGATACCGAACAGCCGCAGGTGGGGCAGCGTAACCCCGCGGGTGACCGGCGTGGCGCCGATCCGGGTACCCTGGAGAAATCCCTCCTCGAGCTCCTCGGCGGAGGCAGGCAGACGCTCCGCCAGCAGGTGGGTGATCGAGCCCACCAGCTCCTCGAACTCCGGCTGCTCCTCCGGCTGTTGGTCGAGATCCAGCACCGCGGCCTGGGCCACCACCCGGTCGAAGGGATCCTCCTCGCGAAGGCCCTTCTCCTTGAGGATCTGCCGCAGCTCACGGTCCAGCCCCTCGTCCAACCGCCGATCCGCCAGCCGGCGCAGGATGTGGAAGAAGGCGCCGGTGCGCCGAGTATGGCTCCCTGCGTAGCCGAAATACCAAGCGATGCCGGCGGCGATCAGCCCGACCGAAAACAGCATGGGCAGTCGGCCCATCTCGACGATCAGCACAAAAGGAGCGACGACGCCCAGAATCTGCATCCAGGGGTAGAGCGGTGAGCGGTAGCCGGGATCGTACGACTCGATACGGCTCTCCCGCATCACGATCACCGCCAGACAGACCAGGGCGAACATCAGGAGTTGGAAGGTGCTGGCCAGCTTGGCGATCTTGGCGGGGTCCAACAAGGTCAAGATCAACAAGATCCCGCCCAAGGTGGTCAGAATCGCCGCGGTGGGCGTCTGTCGACGGCTGAGCCGCTGGAAGATCCGGGGCATCAAGTGGTCGCGGCTCATGGCCAAGGGATAGCGGGAGGCGGAGAGCGTGCCGGCGTTGGCCACCGAGATGAAGGCCAACAGCGCCGCCAGGGAGAGGAGCACCACACCCCATTCGCCGAGAAACGCCTCGGCCGCCGTGGCCACCGGGGTCAAGTTGCCGATCAGCCGATCCATTGGAACGACCCCTACCATCACCACGGTGCCCAGGCCATAGATCAGCAGCGTTGTGCCGATGGCCAGAAATATCCCCAAGGGAAGATTGCGCTCCGGGTTTCGGACTTCCTCGGACACGCTGGCAACGTTGGTGACCCCGACATAGCTGATGTACACGAGACCCGCGGCAGAAAGAATGGAGGCGGTCCCGGCGTCGAAGAAGCCGCTGAAGCTCTCGAGCCGTATCGTCGGCACGCCGCTTCCCAGAAAGATTCCCAGGATGCCGAGCAGACCGACCACCAGAAGAGCCTGAAAACGTCCGCTCTTCTTGGCGCCAAGTAGATTGAGCAGCCCCAGGGCGACCGCCAAGCCCGCAGCCACCGGCATGATCGGGAGCTTGGGGAAAAAGAGCTTGAGATAGGCACCCATGCCAACCAGAGCGAAGGCCACCTTGAGCAACAGCGCCAACCAGGTGCCGATCCCCCCGATGGTGCCTACCAGGGGGCCCAGGCTGCGGTCCAGGAAGTAGTAGACCCCCCCCGCCCTGGGCATCGCAGTGGCCAGCTCCATGATGCTGAACATCGCAGGAATCAAGGGCACGGCGGCGAGCAGATAGGCCAGCACCAGGGCGGGCCCGGCCTCGGCGGCGGCGAGACCCGGCAGCAGGAAGAAGCCGGCGGACAGGGTCGTCCCCGTGGCCAGCGCGAAGACGTCGAAGAGCCGCAGCTCTTTCTTCAGGCGCTTCTTCTTGGACAGCTCGACCATGGGATCGGGGCGTCAGATTGAGTACGTCAGAGGGGCGAGGCCCGGTAATCGACGCCAAAGCCTATCATTCGGAGATCGCTCGAACGGTGCTCGAGCGGGGCCGCTCGAGCGTGTCACGAGCCGGGCTTGCCTCGAGATCCGAAGATGGTAGGATCGGGGCTCTTCATGATCAATGAGTTGGTGCCCATCCCGAAGGCGGGTCTGGCTGGACCTTGAAATCGGAACCTTGAATCGGCGAGGGTTCCAGGACGATGTCACAGTCCGATCTGGGGAGAACACCGGTTTCAAGGCTGCAGTGCGGCCGTGGCGCAGCTCTATTGCGGAGGTGGGAAGGCAAAAAGTGGCAGCCGAAGCGGCTCGATACCGAGGGACTAGGTCGGGAATCGAGAGGGCCACCCCGTCTGCCACATGAAAACCCGACGGATGCGGGTTTTGATGATTATATACGAGCCGGAGCCCGATGTGGGGAAAACGTGTAAACCCTCGTTGCTAGTCGGCCCGCATCGCTATTCACATGGGGTGTCCACTGAGTGTGGACCACCGGGAGTGGAGACGGGTATCGCCCGCCGGTGTGGCGGGTGGCCCGGGACTGGGCGTTTCCTCGGAAGAGGCACGCTCGCGAGACATGAGGAGGAATCTCTGATGCAATCCAGGATGTGGAGGTCCAGCGCCCGACGGAGCCGTAGCGCCCGAGTCGACCGAGGTGTATCGCTTCGATTCGGCGTTCCCCTTCTCGCCCTCGCCCTCGCCGTCGGACTCGGGGTGGCCATCCCAAGGGTCGATGCCGATCCGGGCTTGCGGGTCCGCCGTCCGGTGGACCCGCTGCCGGACGACTACCGGGCCGTCTTCGCGCGGACCACCAGCACCGATCCGGTGGGAGACGCCACACCGGGGGCCGGGGCGGACGTCACCTCCCTGTCCGCCGAGTTTTCGGGAGGGGTCCTGTCCCTGGAGCTGACCTTCGACGGCACGGTCGCCACCCCGGGCAGCGGATCGCCCAACGCCATCGACGTCTTTATCGACATCGACGCGGACCGGAACGGGAGCACCGGGATGCCTTCCTGGACCGACACCCTGCGCGGGCTCGACCCGGTGGACGGGACGGGTCTCGGCATCGAGTACTACGTCGACTTCCTCAAGTTCGAGAACGACACGGTGGAGCTCTACGACGATCTGGCCGGCGAGGTCCTGGCCCGGATTCCCGCGGTGTTCGCCGGCAACATGGTCACCGTGCAGGTGCCGCTGGCCCTCCTCGGTGGCAACGGCGACGTCCACGTCGCCGCCGTGGTCTACCAGACCAGCCTCGGCAACGTCTTCGATGCGGTGCCCAACCAGGGCTTCGTCCAGTCTTCCGAGGGACCCGGTGACGGCAGCCCCGGCGTGCTCATCGACACCGGGGACACCAGCCCGTGCAACACGACGGACCCCGATGTCCTGTGTCTCGGTGATGGCGACCGGTTCGAGGTGATCGCGGATTGGAGCACCACCCAGGGCACCGCCGGGGCGGGCGTGTCCCAGGGGCTGACCGACGACACCGGGTACTTCTGGTTCTTCGACCTCGACAACGTCGAGCTGGTGATCAAGGTGCTGGACGCCTGCGGGTTGCCGGACAACATCAACGGCGACCATTTCTGGGTCTTCGCCGGAGGGCTGACCAACGTCGAGGTACAGCTTCGGGTGCGCGATACCGACACCGGATTGGCGAGGCTCTACAGCAACCCGCAGAGGACGCCGTTCCAGCCGATCCAGGACACGGTGGCGTTCTCGACCTGTCCTTGAGCCGAGGGCCGGGATGCGGTCGGCCGAACTCCCGGGCGGCTGACCGCTCTCCCCGAAAAGGCCGCGAGACCGAGAGAAAGCCATCGAGCTGAAACGATACGGAAACGATACGGTTCCAGAGAAAGCCATGTCTCCAGAGAAATGCCATGTCTAGAGAAAGATCCGAAGAGAGACGTCGGGGAGCCACGTTCGTGCGTTTGACGGCCAGGCTTCGAGGGGTCTCGACGGCGCTCCTGGCGGGCCTCCTGCTGTGGACCGCCTGTGCGCCGGAGGAGAGCTTCCACGGGGAGGTGGTCGATCCCGCGGCCGATCCACCGGCGCTGGTGGGGACCAACTGGGACGGCGAGCCGTTCCGGCTGTCCGACCTGCAAGGGAAGGTCGCTGTGGTCTTCTTCGGCTACACCTACTGCCCGGACGTCTGCCCGTTCACCCTGGTCAAGATGAAGCAGCTCTACCAGGAGCTGGGGGCGCAGGCGGACGAGGTGTCGATGGTCTTCGCCTCCGTCGATCCGGGTCGGGACACCCTCGACAAGCTGGCGTCGTACGTGCCGAGCTTCGACCAGCGCTTCTACGGCGTCCGGCTCGACTCGGTGGAGGAGACCCGCGAGGAGTTCGACCTCGAGATCACCTACGGACAGCCGCGCGAGGGTCCCGGGACGGACAGCTTCTACTACGTCGACCACACGGGGACCTTCTTCCTCTTCGATCGGCAGGGCCGCTTGCGGGTCACCTACCCGCCGAACGTGGCGGTCGAGACGATCCTTCCCGACATCCAACGCCTGCTGCGGAGCTGAAGCTTGTCGAAAGTCAGATCGAAAGCCATGCCGAGAGCCGAGCCGGGCGAGAGCGCCGGGACCCGCTGGTGGAAAAACCCCGGCTTTCTGGTGTTCTTCGTCACCGCGGTCCTCGCCGCGGGAGGCTGGGTGCTGGTGTATCGCGCGACCCAGCGGATCCCGGTCGAGCAGGCCACCCTCGGAGGGCTGCACCTGGAGCTCGACCAGGCCCGGTGGGTGCTCGATCAGATGGACCACGGCGAGAACTTCCAAAAGCCCTCGACCATGATGCCGGACATGCCGGAGTGGGGAAAGCAGCGGGTGACGCTCGACCTGATCTTCGAGAACCGGTCCGATCGCACCCAGGTCTTCGATGGCCGGGAGTTTTTTCTGGTGCCGGAGCTGGGCGAGGAGGTGCCGCCCATCGGTGCCCAGACCGGCCGCGCCGAGCTGGGTCCCGGGCAGAGCTTCAACACGGCGGTCCACTTCGACCTCGACACGTCCCTCCCCCACGGCAAGCTGCGGGTGGCCTGGCGCCGGGACGGAGGCTCGGTGTACCTGCCCGTCCCCGAGCCGGCGGAGCATTACCATCTCCGGCCCCGCGGGGGAGAGGTGGCGCTGCCGCCCGACGCCCAGCTCCTGCTCCCCATCGGCCGTCCCGAGCGGGGGAAGCAGCTGTTCGACGGGGTTTACGGCTGCGTTGCGTGCCACGGCGCCCCCGAGCTTCCGGGGACCAACAACATCGGTCCCCACCTGGCGAGCATCGGCCGGGAGGCGAGCGGCCGGATCGAGGGCATGCCGCCGGAGCAGTACATCTACGAGTCGATCATCGAGCCGGGCGCCTTCATCGCCCCTGAGTGCCAGAAGGGTCGACCTTGTGCCGAGCCCACCGCCATGCCGGAATACGCGAGCTTGATGAGCCTGCAGGACGTGGCGGATTTGCTTCTATATCTGCTGGAGCAGAAAGGCTGATAGGCGTGCCCTACGAGCCTTTCGACTGTCAACCGAAGTTGTCACTGTCAACGTCGATCGACATTTGTCAAAAGCTCATCGGAATGTCACAATCAGGCATACGAAGTGCACTGGAGTCCTGCAAGAGCCTACCTGCGAACGCCGGCTCGAGACGAGCTGGAACGAGCTGGAAGGAAGGTACCGGACGCGCGGAGCCCAGCTTCGATGCGTCCAAGAGAGGGCTGACGCAAGAGATGTAGAGAACGCCAAAGCGAACGCCGAAGCGGCTCGATACCGAGGGACGACGCTGCTAATCCAGGTGAGGAATCGAGGGCGCCTTCTCGATGGCCACCCGTCTGGAGCTTCCGCTCCGGGCTTCCCACCCACCGCCGTCGGCGATCGGATTCCGTTTTCCACCAGTAGGCCTCGCGTCAGCGGTCTTGTCCGAGGGATTGTCTGAAATGAGCCCGGAAGGAGTGGAACGAATGGAACAGTCGGAAGCTGTGATGCAATCGCCGCGCAGCGCTGCCCGCCGGCCCCGGCTTCGCTGGGTCGGATTGGCGGCCGCGCTCTCCCTGGGGATCGTCGCCTGGGAGTATGCGCTCAACACCCTGATGAATCCAGACGTGAGCTGGAGTCTGGCGGGGGTGGCCGCTCACATGACGATGGACCTCGCCATGGTGCTGCCGCTGGTGGCCCTCGCCCTGGTCCTGGGGTCGTCCCTGGCCCGCCATCTGCACATGGAGCCGAGCCGGTGGTCCGGTCTGCTGGGAATCGTCGGTCTGGTGGCGCTGAGCCTCCTGGTCCTGACCTTGCCGGTGACCAGCACCCGGGATCTGGCCCACGAGTGGATGGGCAACACCTACGGTCTGTCGCTGGCCGAGGTCCAGACCACGGTCGTGCGCTCCGATCTGACGGTCAAGGAGTCGACGCAGCTCTGCTCGTTCGGCTCGGTGCGCAATCCGAGCCTCGCCCGCGACAGCTACCAGAGCTTCGAGACCACCGTCCTGAGCCGCGTCCAGGCCGGCTTCGGGGACGTCCTGATCCAGCTCGCGGCGTTCCTGCCGCTGCTGCTGCTCGGCCTCGTCGGCCTGTTCCGCAACCGTCTGCCACGGCTGCAGAGCGCTCCGGCGGTCGCCTTCCTACGTTGGTGGGCCAAGCCGTTGCGTCTCGGAACGGTCGCGGTCGCGGCATTCCTGCTCTTCTGCTACGGCGACGCCCTCGACCAGGGAGTCGTCGAAGCGCAGGCCGGCGCTCCTTTCAACGCCTGTGAGGACGGCGGACCGGTCAAGGAGTACACGGTCCACGCCATCGACGTGGAGATCACCCTCAACCGCTGGTCCGATCACGTCCAGGGCTTCATGTATGCCCTCGAGGACAAGATCCCGGCGGTGCGAGCCTTCGAGGCCGACCTCCAGACCGGCCGGCTGGGCATGCAGAACGCGGGGCACGTCAACGCTCCGGGGCTGCCCCGAGTCTCGCCCGGTCTGCGCAAAGATCCGATCCAACCCTTGGTGATCCGCGCCAACCTGGGCGACTGTGTGCGCATCGACTTCACCAACGACCTGACCGACGGCGATCCGGCTTCGATGCACATCCTGGGTCTTCCCCACACGGCGAGCAACGCCAGCAGCGCGGTGGGTAACAACCCGGTGACCTACGCCGACCCCGGCCAGACCATAAGCTACGAGATCCCGGTGCCGCTCGACGCCAACGCCGAGCGGGCCTATTACTTCCACGACCACGGTGCCGGCCGCCGGCGTCAGAATCTGGGTCTGTTCGGGGCCCTGGTGGTCGAGCCCCGCGGCGCCACGTATCTGGACGTCGAAACCGGGCAGCCGCTCGACACCGTCACCGGCAACAACTGGGAAGCGATCATTCTCGATCCCAACCTGGACGACCGCCCCGACGGCAAGAGCTTCCGGGAGTTCGCGATCTTCTATCACGAGGTCGGCGACGAGAGCTTCACCAACATCCTCGACTGGCAGGACAAGCTGATGCCGCTGGTCGACGACGTGGCGGGGGTCTACCGTCCGGCGGCCCGTGGGCTCAACTACCGGAGCGAGCCCTTCCGCCACCGCATCGAGTTCGACCGACTGATCAACCAGGGCGAGTTCAAGAACGGCAAGGGGCACGGCTATGCGTCGTACCCGTTCGGCGATCCGGCGACGCCGATGCCCCGCTCCTACGTGGGCGAGGCCGTCAAGACCCGTCTCTTGCACGGAGGCTCCGAGGTCTTCCACGTGCACCATCTGCACGGAGGTGGCGACCGCTGGCGCCGCAATCCCAACGCCGATCCCAACAACGATTTCTGGAAGGGTCTGACCAAGGTTCCGGACCCGAACCTGACGTCGATCCACCTCGACTCCCAGTCGATCGGCCCGGGCACCAGCTACAACCTCGAGCACGAGTGCGGATCCGGCGGTTGCCAGCAGGGCGTCGGGGACTTTCTCTACCATTGCCACATCGGGCACCACTACATCTCCGGCATGTGGTCTTTCTGGCGGGTCTTCGGCACGGTGCAGACCGCGGACACCAACGTCAACGGCTTCCCGCTGGCGGTGGTGCCGGAGCTGTTCCAGGCGGACAATCCGTTCACCGACACCGAGGCACCCTCCAACACGCCGCCGCTACCGGGAGTCTCCGCCGGCGACCTTCTCGGTCTCACGGTGGACGACAACCGGGAGATCGTCGTCGACGCCGCGCTCACCGATCCGAGCACCGAGATCGGCGTCCGCGAGTGGATCCGGCAGATGCTTCCGCCCCAGGGCGTCACCCTGGACAACAACGACTCGACGGTGCTCGACTGGATCTTCGACGACTCCACCGGCACCCTGCGGGTTCTGGGACCGCCGGAGGAGACCTTCCCGTTCGCGGGTTGGGAGTCGCCGGCTCCGGGACAGCGTCTCGAGGTTCTGTTCAACGCCAAGAACGGCCGCTACTCCTGGCCGCTGTTCCGTCCCCACGCGGCGGCGCGGATGCCGTTCACGCCGCGTCACACCGGAGCCCCGTGGCTCGGCGAGGAGATGAAGCCGGGCCGGACCGACGGGCTGTGCGCCGTCAACGGCGTGCATCCCGCGGTGGACGTCGGGCCGACCGCCGTCAAGCGGTTCTACCCGGTCAGCTCGATCACCCTGCCGATCGAGGTGGTTCCCGGCAAGGTCGATCCGGACGGCCAGATCTTCGTGCTCAACGAGGACGAGCAGGCGATCCGGAACGGCACCAAGGCCGCCGAGCCGCTGGCCATCCGGTCGAATGTCGGAGACTGCGTGGAGGTCATCTTCACCAACAAGATCCCCGACGGTCCGCTCAACAAGAACTGGTCGAAGGTCAACATCCACAGCCACTTCGTCCAGTTCGACACGCAGGCCTCGGACGGCGTGATCACCGGCTTCTCCTTCGAGCAGTCGGTGCGGCCCATCGAAAGCGAGGGCCGGGTTCTCGCAGCGACGGCCAACGTCAACAACCGCCAGATCCGGGTCACCCACACCAACCGGCTGCGGCCGGGGATCTGGATCGGCATCGGTCTCGGGAAGGGGGTCTGCGGTACCAACCCCGACGGCCAGCCCATGCGGTGCACCGAGATCCGCCAGATCGAGGCGATCCCCAGCGCCAACGTGATCCGGCTGACCGAGCCGTTGGACCGGAGACACGAGACCGGCGAGGCCGTCGGGGTCGAGTTTGTCCGCTACCACTGGTACTCGGACGTCGACTTCGGCACGGTCTTCTTCCACACTCACGTCGAGTTCAAGGACTGGGATCACGGTCTGTTCGGCACCCACATCGTGGAGCCCAAGGGCTCGACGTATCACGATCCGGTGACCGGCCAGGAGCTTCGTGCAGGAACCCTGGTGGACGTCCGCGTCGACCCGGCGGCCGGTGGCAACCCGGTGGCCTTCGGAGTCGACGGATCGTTCCGCGAGTTCATGCTCTTCCTCCACAACAACAGCCCGGTGGAGGGTCGCTTCCAGCTCGGCGGCGGCACCATCAACCTGCGGGCCGAGCCGTGGAGCCAGCGGCCCGGAGATCCGGCCTACCGCTTCTCCTCCGTCACCCACGGCGATCCGCACACCCAGGAGGTCCGCGCGTATGTGGGCGACCCGGTGGTGGTCCGCGGCATGGGCTTGGTGGAGCGCGTCGGCGGCATCCGGTTCACCGGCCACCGCTTCAACATGGAGCGCCACACCGACCGGTCGGATCTGCGCGACACCACCTACATCGGCATCTCGGAACGCTTCGACGTGTCGCTGGAGGGCGGTGCCGGCGGACCCAACGGATACCCCGGTGACTACCTCTACTACAGCACTCTCGGCCGCGACTTCCAGTCCGGCGCCTGGGGTCTGCTGCGGGTTCACGACACGGCGCAGAACGATCTGCAGCCGTTGCCGGACCGCGGCTTCCCCGAAGGCGGTGCGGGCTTCCCGCAGCTCACCGAGACGGGCGGCGCTCCGCCGTCGCTCGCCGAAGGTCCGGGGGACGCGTGCCCGGCGGGTGCGCCGGTGCGCGAGTACTCCCTGGAGGTGGCCGACACCGCGATCGTGTTCAACGATCTGAGGATTCCGGATACCGGAGGCACGGCCTACTTCCTCGACGGAGAGGCCACGCCGACCACCCGGACCCCGATGATCCTGCGCGCCAACGCCGGTGAATGCCTGCGCGTCAACCTGCGCAACAGCCGGACACGGCGGGGCTCGCTGAGCGTTGGGGAGCTGCTCTTCGATCCGCAGCGCTCCTACGGTTCGGCGGTCGGGTACAACTTCGACTCGACTGTGCCTCCGGGCGGCACGCGGACCTACGAGTACTTCGCCGACAAGGAGATCGGTCTCACCTTCGGGCTCAACCTGGGGGACATCGGCTCCGTCGAGCAGGGCGCCTGGGCCGGCGTGGTGGTCGAGCCCACGGGCTCCACCTGGTTCCGGCCGGGTCAGAACGTCCCGCTGCCGGGTGGCGGCACGGGCGTCCAGGCAGACATCGTGACGGACGACCAGGCGACCCGCGAGTACGTCGCGATGTTTACCGACCAGGATCGCGAGATCGGTCAGAACACGATGCCGTACCCGAAGAACGTCGTGCTCTTCAACGGCATCAGCTACGCGTCCGAGCCGCTGGGTCTGCGCGGGATCTTCAACGACCCGGCGGACGTGTTCCGGTCGGACATGTGGAACGACCCGCGTCACGTGGTCACCGTGCCGGCCGGCACGGCCCTCACCTACCGCGTCGGACAACCCTGGGGCAACCAGGTGCACGTGCCTACGCTGGAAGGTCACCGGTACCTGATGGAGCCGGGGATGGAGGGCTCGGAGGCGCTCTACAACGACCTCCTGGCTCCGGGCATGACCCTCAACTTCAACTTCGTCGGCGGGGCCGGCGGCGGCATCGGGGCGACCGGAGACTTCCTGTTCCTCGATCGTCGCCAGCCGTTCCTCGAAGGCGGGCTGTGGAACATCCTGCGGGTGACCGATCCGGCCGACGGTGTGGCCTTTGCACCGGACCAGATCACGGTCACCGGGGTGGACACCCGGGGCGACGAGCTGTCGCTCCGCGGTATCGTCAGCCCACGACCGGCCGGCGACACCGTGAGCGGCGTGGCCGTCTACGACGGGGTGCGCTCCAACGGCGCCTGCAGCGGCAGGTTCCTGGGGGTCGCTCCGGTCGATCCCGGCAACGGCAAGTTCGAGCTGCGCAAGTCGCTCCGCTCGATGCCGTCCGGGCTGTGCGTCCAGTCGCCCGCGGGCGGCGTCACGGGCGGCCCCACCGGCGAGCTCGTGCCGCGGCGCGTCCAGCGCTTGATGATGGAGCAGTGAGCTCCAGCCGTCGAGCTTCCGAGGTTGTAACGATCGAAGTCCGGGTGTTTCGGCACCCGGACTTTTCTCTTTGGCCAGAAGACCGAGGGAGACACCTGATGAAGAAGCTCACGCTCTACGTCCTCTTGCTGTGGGCTGCGTCGACGGCCGCGACGGCCGCGACGGCCCTGACGGAGCCGGCCGGTGCCCGCCCGGGTTGGCACGACGAGACGATGCCGGCCGGGATGGAACGGTCCGACACGGAGGGCGAGTACCTGTGGAAGAAGGACGGCGCGATCATGGTCTACGTGCCCGCGGGGCCGTTCCCCATGGGCAGCGAGAACGGAGCCAGCGACGAGAAGCCCGTCCACGAGGTCTACCTCGACGCTTTCTACATCGACAAGCACGAGGTGAGCTGGGCGCAGTGGAAGGCGACGGGATTTCCCTTCAGCGAGCGCCCGGGGAGCCGGCTGCCCGAGCCGCAGGCGCCGGACTGGGGGATTCTCGACGGGCATCCCCTGCTCAACGCGAGCTGGAACGACGCGAAGAGATACGTCGAGTGGGCCGGCAAGCGCCTGCCTTCGGAGGCGGAGTGGGAGAAGGCGGCCCGCGGCACCGACGGCCGCACCTACCCGTGGGGCGACGAGCCGCCGAATTTCGACCGCGCCGTCTGGCGCGAGCATCCGATCGCCCAGGACTCCACGGCGCCGGTCGATTGCTGCGAGCAGGGCGCCTCCCCCTACGGCGCCCTCAACATGGTGGGCAACGTCTACGAGTGGGTCGAGGACACCTACGATCCGAGGTACTACGCGAAGTCTCCGAAGCGCAACCCGGTGAACCGGGAGAAGGGTCCCTACCGGGTGCTGCGGGGTGGGGCGTTCGTGCTCGAGAAGGACACCCTGCGTGCCGCCTATCGCTACCGCCTGCTCGACATCGACCGCACCCCCTACATCGGATTCCGCACGGTAGTGAGCGGAGTCGGGGAGGCCGGCGGGGTCGAGGGCAAGCCCAGGCGCTGATCCCTCCTCGAATCCCCCCTTCGATCGAAGGGGGGACGCCCCACCCTCCCCAGGGTACGGAGGGGTGGACAAAAAAACCGGCGGCCGAGGCCGCCGGTTTCTCGTCGGTGCGGATCAGCTCGGGTGCAACCGGGGCACCTGGCCGGATCGCGAGGGGTGCCTTACGGGAAGGCGATCTCCTTGGTGGCTCCCAGCACGGTCTCGACGCACAGCGCTGTGCCGCTCGGGAAGGCGTTGCGATCGAGAGTGAAGGTGAAGCGGCCGTTGTTGGCCACCGCCTCGACCTCGAAGGCCTCGCCCAGGCAGGAGCCCGAGGCGTGGAGACCGCCGTCGAAGAGGCGCACCCAGGCGGCCTGCTCGCCGCTGCTCAGCGCGGACGCCTCGCCGCTGAGGCGCACGGTCTTACCGCGGCGCACCGCGGAGACGGTCACGGTATCGGGCTCGCTGGTTCCCTCCGCCAACGGGTGCGGCGAGAAGATCATGTTGTCGTGGAACAGGTCGTCGAACTGGTAGAAGACCTGACCCGCGGCGCGCGGCAGCTCGATCGTGGCGTTGAGCGACTGACCCTGGAACACCGGAGTGCCGTGGCTGTAGGTCTGGTCGGCCCAGAAGCCCTTGCTCGGGTCGTTGGGGTCGTTCCAGATGGTCCCGTTCTCCGGGTGCAGCCACAGGAACGGACGCCAGGCGCCGGTCGGCGGGATGATGTCGCCCGCCCCCGCGATGGCCTGGGAGGGGTTGCGCAGGAACGGCGGGAAGCGCAGCTCCACCGGCTCGTTGGGGTAGATGTCGCCCGGGAACTTGCCGATGTCCGGCGTTAGCACCGGCTGGCCCTGCAGCGGCGGCGGCGGGAAGTTCAACGCTCCGTTGGGGTTGAAGGCGGCGATGTCCTGGGTGCAGAACCCGGGGGCCGGATCGTTGGGGCACATCTGGCCCACGCCGTAGCCTTCGGTGAATTGTCCGAGCAAGAGGCCGTTGCCGCCGTCGATGTCCCGGAGCAGGAAGCTGCTGGGATTGGCGGCGTCCTCGCCGATGATGAACGGCGGCGGGTTGAACCGGAAGTCGCCGCCCCGGGCTGCGGCGGAGTACTGGTAGCCGTAGCGGACCTGGCCTTCGCCGCCCCGGTAGGGCTTGATCATCACCCGGTCGGAGCTGCGTGAGAACACGCCGTCCTGCTGGATGATGTCGAAGTGGGGTCGGAAGCCCCAACCCGCACGCCACTGCGCTTCGGCGACCTTGGGAGCGCCGTAGCTGGGCTTGAAGTTCATCACCTCGAACGACGTCTCACCGCCGCCGCAGCAGCGCAGGATGTCGTCGTGCAGACGGGCGCCGAAATCCACGTTGCGGAAGTAGTGGGTGTGCTTGTCGAGGTTGATCAGCTTGATCTTGAACACCTCGCCCTGTTTCCAGGGGCGTACCGCGTTGAACACCGGTCCGGCGCCGTACATCTCGTTGTTCATGAACGCGGTGATCATCTGGTAATCGCCGAACTCGCCCGGAGCCAGCCCGTCCTCGGCGGCCAGGACGTCGAGGGCCTCCGGTGGAAGCTGACGCTGCTCTTTGGCCAGGTCGGCCCACTCGAACCACGTGCCACGCGGGCCTTGGCCGGTCTGGCTCATCCAGGCGTCGATCGTCGCCGCCGGCGCGCCGTCCAACACGGCCTTGGCGACGGTGTACATCTTCTTCTCGGGCGCCGCGTCGGAGATGGTGTCGATGGTCAGCTCCTCGCGGTTGCGGTAGGTGAAGCTTTCGCTCTGCGGATCCCAGATCACGGTGGTGGTGTTGGGATCGCCGTCGTTGACGTTTTCGATCTCGTACACCGGCTGCATGAACTGGATGCGGGGAGGATGCACCCGCCAGCCCCAGGTGTAGACGCCGCGGAGCTGCCGCGCGGGCGGGTACTTGACGGTGGCGTTGAGCACCTGGCCGGGGAAGAACGCGATCCACACCGAGTCCTCGCCCTTGAAGGGGAACTGGACGGTGTTGGCCTGAAGCCGCTTGTCGAGAGCCACCACGGTGGGAGAGAAGTCCTCCTGGACCAGCGAGTAGATGCGATAGCGGACCTGCAGGGTGTCGTCCGGGTGGAAGCCGAACGGGAACTTGACCAGGAAGGTGTCGGAGTCGATCTGCCCGTCGTAGTAGAGCAGCGAGATGTCGGCTTCCCAGATCTTCCGCTCCTCGCCGTCGTAGGGGCTGATGAAGGTCTCGCCCGTGTCCTGGGCCTCCTTCATCTTGTACTCGCCCGGCACCGCGTCCGGCGCGAAGTGCTGCGCACCGAGGCTGGGCTCCTTCCAGCGGTTGAAGTTGAGCATCGAGAAGCCGTCGTAGATCCTTCCCTCGGTGGTGCCCAGAAGGATGTCCATGAGCTCCTCGGCGGCGGCCGTCATCCCGGCGCCGTTGCCGGACGAGGCCGCGTTGGCCAGACTGGACAGGGCGAAGAACATGTCGTCGTTGGGGCTGGCGACATGGGTGATCGGGTAGCCCAGCAGGCTGGTGGTCGACAGCGCGTCCTCGCGAACGATCGCGCCGCTGACGTTGTTCTGGTTGAAGTCGTCGATCGTCTGATCGGTGTTGGGGATCCGGACCTCACGCTGCTGGACGTGAGACAGGACCGGATCGAGGATACCGCCTTCGTGCTGATTCAGACCCGGCGGTGCCTGAGCCCATGCCGTCGAAGCCGTTCCGATCAGAAGCATGAGCACCAGGACCGGGCCCATGCTGTATCGAGGGTTCCTACTCCTCAGGGAATTCATCGTAGAGATCCTCCTTATTCGTCGTAGTCCCAGGACTCTCTGGATGGTCACGTCAGCCCGGTCGCGCTGTGGCAGCAATACACGACAAGCCCCTGACAGGGGCACTTGTCCCATTACCGGGCAACGTTGAAGCGATCCATTCTCGTCCCTCGGCACTGAGCGTCCTAAAGGATGGGCGCAAACAACGATACTTCTCTGGCGCCTTTTTGTCAAGGCGCGCAGGCCCCGTCAGGCTCCCTGGAAAACGCTCGCTCGCTCCCTGTTGGCGGGCCTTTCGCGGGTCGTTCGTGACCCTGGTAACATCCTCTGCACCATGGATAGACACGAGGCTTGGGAGATCGTCCAGGAGCACGTGGAGGCGGAGGGTCTGCGCCGCCACATGGTGGCCGTCGAGGCCGCCATGCGAGGGTACGCGGAGCGCCTCGGGGAGGACCCGGAGCTCTGGGGAATGGCAGGTCTGCTGCACGACTTCGACTGGGAGGTCCATCCCACTCTCGAAGCCCATCCGGCCGAGGGCGCACCCATCCTGCGGCAGCGCGGCGTGCCGGAGACCGTGGTCCGGGCCATCCTCTCTCACAACACCGAGGGCACCGGCGTCGAGCGGCAGCGTCCCCTCGACTTCGCGCTGCTGGCCTGCGACGAGATCACCGGGCTGATCATCGCCGCCTCGCTGGTACGACCCTCCAAGGACGTGCGGGACGTCAAGCTCAAGTCGATCAAGAAGCGCTGGAAGGAGAAGGCGTTCGCTCGCGGCGTCGACCGCGAGCACGTCGAGGCCGCCACCGCCGATTTCAGCCGCGAGTGCTTCGACGGCAAGCTCGAGCTGTGGGACCACGCCCAGAACGTCCTCGACTCCATGAAGGGCGCCGCGGCCGCCCTCGACCTCGACGGACGCCTCGCGTCGTAACGGACCTCGCCTCGTCACGAACAGAGCGTTCGTATGGACAAAAAAAAGGCCCTGGCCAACGCGACCAGGGCGAGAGAGCGGATCTGCTTTTCCTAGAGAGCAGGAGCCGTGCCAATTCGCCCGGGGCCTAGGGTGCGGCCGGAGGGCTGGGAGCCAGTGGACCCTGAGCTGTTCCGAAGCCTTTGAAATCAGCAGTTTGCGGGATCTGACAGCGGTTCGGACACGACCGGACGCGGGGCTCGCGGAGCACTTCGTCGGGGCGTCTGGTGTTGAAGATGCCCACATCGTGGGCGGTGGCTACCGCCCGGGCTTTGGGGTTCCGCCCGGGCCTCCTCCCGCGGGGATGCCCGGATCGTGGGCACCTTCTGGTCTCTCCACCGCCGCGCTCAGCCGCAGATGTCGAAATGGCCCAGAAACTCGCGCAGCGAGGCCTCGTCCGCCGGCACCCCGGTAACGGGCCCCGGCTCCCGTGTCGCCTCCCGTGCCTCCGGGGCTACTGCTTCCAGTCCCGCCTCGGGCGGTCTCCCCGGCGTCGTTTCGTGGAGGCCCCGGTAGAAGGGTGCCGCGGGTCCGCTCCAGATTCCCAGGTGCACCCAACCGCTGTCCGCGCAGCGGAAGCGGAGTCGGACGCCCCGGCCCTCCGTCTCGCCGCTCTCCAGGTCGATCCTCCCGCGATCGATGCGATACCGCACCGGCGTGCCCCGCACCTCGATCTCGCCCTCCCGCAACAGCTCGGTGTCCCGCACCCGCGAGCCCCCGGTGTTGATCTGCATCGACTGCATCTGGCGGCCGGCGAAGAATCTCTCGATGTCCTTCTCCTTGTTCGAGAAGGCGCGGGTGCCGAGGTACATGAACACCTCGTCGCCGAAGCTTTCGTCCTTGAGGTCGATGTCGAGGGAGTGCGGGTCTTGCCGCTCGAAGTGCACCGGTCGGTCGGAAATTATGGCGATCTCGGTGACCCAGGGGACCTCCATCCCCATCGCCGCATAGTAGCCTTCCGGCAGCTTCTCGGCGCCCAGGATCTCGCGCACCTTGGCGTCGCGGGCGTCGGGGTCCTCGAGGCTTTCGACGAGTCCCCGCGTCCACCGATAGCCGGCCATGCCGAGACCGACCACCGCGATCACGGTCAACACCAGACAGCCGCCGCAGCCCCCCAGGACCCAGACCCACGGCGACGTTCCTTGTCGTTCCTGTCTCATTTCGAGAATCTCCTCGTCGGGTGCTTCCCACGGGTGGTAATTGCGTCTCCCCCTTCCCCTACGAAGAGCGGCCGGTTTTTCTTCAATCTCCGGCAGGCCTGGCGCACCGTACCTCCAGCCCGCTCACCAGCAGGCTGGGCGTTCCCAGCAGCCCCGCCTCCTCCGGCGCGTAGGTGAGATCCCGCCCGGCACCGTGGAGATTGCGCAGCAGGGAGGAGACCGCTCCCTGGAGCACGACCCCCGAGACCGGCTCCGCGGCCCGTCCGCGGCCGACTGCGAACCCCGCCACCGGCACCTGGAAAGCGTCGCCGTCGAAGTCCATACGTGGCGCGCCGGTCGTCTCCAGAAAGTAGTAGCCGCGGGCCACCTCGGCGAGCAGCCCGGCCACCGGGGTGCTGCCGGCGGCGAGATAGAGGTGGGTGGGTCCGGGGACGGGGAGGTCGCGCCAGCTCGCCCGCCGCGCGCAGCCGCTGGCTACCGCTTCCAGCCCGCGGACCTGATTCCAGGCGACCAGGGGCTGACGGAAGACTCCTGCTTCCACCAGCACGACCTCGCGGCTGGGCATCCCCTCGCCGTCCACCGGCGCCGTGAGCAAGCCACCATCGAGACCGCCGTCGTCCACCAAGGTCAGCAGGTCGCCGCCGATATGACCCCGCCGGTCGTGGAACCGTCCCACCCGGGAGGCGGCGCGGGGACCCACCAGCAGCGGCGTCAGCGCGCCCAGCAGGCGGCGCACCACGGCCGGCGCGAGTAGCACCTCGCCGCGGTCCCGTTCGATCTCCGGCGGCGGCCCCGCCCGCACCACCAGCCGATCCGCCAGACGCCGGGCCACCGCCTGGGGATGGAAGCGCCGCGCCTCCCGCTCGGCCAACACCAGCGTCGCCTGGACCGGCTCGCGGTGCCGGTCCGAGCCCAGCCCTCGACGGCTCGCGGTCCGCCGCAGCTTGCTCGCGGGGACGGTGGCGGTCAGACGCAACGCGGCCACGCGGCTCTTCCAGTGGGCGTGGATCCCCCGCTGGCTCCGGACCTCGGATTCGCTGGAGCCGTCTTCCAGCAGCGCGTGGAGCAACCGGGTGCCGGGTAGCTCGGTGTCCAGCTCGCGGGCGATCGCAGCCAGGAGCTGGAAGCCCTCGCGCTCACCGGTCAGGGGCGCGTCGAAGTCGGCGGGCTCCTGCCAGCTTGTTGCCGAGACCGGGTCCGGCAGACGCAGAGGGCGGCCGTCGGGCGCCGGCCAGGGTCCTTCGGGCGACGGGTCGCCGGTGCCGGCGAGAAAGAACGAGGCCCGGGGACCGCCGGCCCGGACCGCCCAGCCCCGCTCGTGGTGGAAGCCGGAGGACTCGGTGTGGAGGGTGGTCTCCAAACGCCGAGAGCGTCCCCGCTTGACGTACACTTCGGCCTCTTCCAGCCCCTGGTCGACCATCGCTTCGAGCACCTCGGAGAGCGGCCACCGCGGCGCGCCGGCGGCCGGGTCGTCGCGCGGCCGCGGGCTCACGGTGTCCCTCCCACCGGCTCGATCCGCACACCCTCGATACACAGCGCGGGAGTCGTGGCCCAGACGGCGAGCTTCTGGCCGCCCTTGGCACACCAGCCGGCGCCGCCGGGGCGGCTCTCGGCACCAACCGCGGTGATCCGTGCGAGGAGGTCCGCCACCGTGCCCGACATCTGGAAGGGACCGATCGGATCCGCCAGCGAGCCACCGCGGATCCGCCGGCCGAAGGGAAGCTCCAGATGGAAAGCGCCGGTGAGGGGATCCAGCCGTCCGGCCCGGGCCTCCGCCGCGTACATCCCGTCGCCCGCGCCGGAGATCAGGTCGTCCTCCGCGGTTTCCCCCGGAGGAAGCTCCAGGTGGATGGAGCGCGGGCCGGGCACCGCGTGCCGGTGGGCGCGCCGCGCGGCGCCGGGGGAGAGCGCGTCCGAGCCGCCCGCCCACAGCGAGTCTGCCAGCGGCTGGGCGACGGTGCCCTGACGCAGCAGCCAGCGCCGGGTCACCGGCACCCCCTCGTCGTCGCTGGTGCGCCGTACCCCCACCGGGGCCGCTTCCGGGTCGTCGAGCACCGACAAGGCCTCGGGACCCATCCCCACCCCGACCGCCGCGTCCGGATCGCCGCCCTGGGCCAGCACGTCCGCCTCCAGCGCGTGGGCCACGGCCTCGTGGAGGAGCACGGCGGTGGCGGCGGGACCCAGCACCACGGTGGTCTCGCCCGTGTCCGGAGGCGACGCGTGCCGTGCCCGGAACAACTCCACCAGGGAGTCCGCCACCCGTTCGACGGTCGGCGGACCGAGCTCCGTGAGAAGCGTTCCCCAGCGCGTCCAGCCGAGCTCGGCGGTGAGCGAATAGAAGCGCTCCCGTTGCGGCTCGGGCGCCGGGCCGGTGCCCACCACCTGCAAATCCCGGGCGTGCCGGCGCAGGGTCAGCCGCAGGGGAAAGGCCACGTGCCGCTGCCGGATCGCCCGCTGCAACCGGCTGGGCAGCTCGAGGAGGTCCGGCTCGGCGGGGACCTCCGGCCACCGGGCGACCTCCAGCCGCGGCTCCGGGTATGCCGCCGTCGGGAGCACCCGGGCCACCTGGTGCAGCGCCTGGGCGAACGAGCGCGGCTCCAGGTCGTCCCGGCTCGCCAGCCAGGTGCGGCCCTCGCGCACCAACCGCACGGCGAACCCCTGCTGCCGGCGAACCCGCAACCCGGGCGGCTCGCCGTCCGGTGGCAGCTCCACCTCTTCCAGCCGCTCGAAGTAGGCGTCGGCGAAGTCCTCCGGACGCTGCACGAGCTGGGTGAGAGTGCGGGCGACGGCGGCCCGGTCGAGGTCGGCGAACGGCATGGGTGGAGTGTAATGGAGGCGACGAGCCCCGCGGAGCGGGTCTCCCGTTCGGTCCGGGCGCCTGATATACACTTCGCGCGCGACCCGAGACCATCATGAGCGACCGTCCAACCGACAGCGTGAGCGACGGCCCGAGCGACGCCGAGACCCGGGATCCCCGGCTGCGCGAGCTGCGGGAGCGCCTGGACGCAGCGCGTCGGGGCGGCGGAGAAGCCCGCATCCAGCGTCAGCACGAGGCCGGCAAGCTGACCGCCCGCGAGCGGATCGAGCTATTGCTCGACCCCGGTTCCTTCGCCGAAATGGACGCCCTGGTCACCCACCGATGCCGGGACTTCGGGATGGAGGAGAAGAAGATCCCCGGCGACGGTGTGGTCTGCGGTCACGGCACCCTCGGCAGCCGGTTGGTCTACGTCTTCGCCCAGGACTTCACCGTCTTCGGCGGCACCCTGTCCGAGACCAACGCCGAGAAGATCTGCAAGATCATGGACCTGGCGGTGGAGAACGGCGCACCGGTGATCGGTCTCAACGACTCCGGCGGCGCCCGCATCCAGGAGGGAGTGGCGTCGCTGGGCGGCTATGCGGACATCTTTCTGCGCAACACCCTGGCGTCCGGCGTCGTGCCCCAGATCAGCGCCATTCTGGGACCCTGCGCCGGGGGCGCCGTCTACTCGCCGGCGATCACCGACTTCATCTTCATGGTCGAGGAGACGAGCTTCATGTTCGTCACCGGACCGGACGTGATCAAGACCGTCACCCACGAGGAGGTGACCAAGGAGGAGCTCGGCGGCGCCGCCACCCACGCCAGCAAGAGCGGGGTCGCCCACTTCACGGTGCCCAACGACGCGGCGTGTCTCGCGGCCATCCGCGACCTGCTCTCCTATCTGCCGTCCAACAACCTCGACGACCCGCCCCGGGGCGACAGCGACGACGACCCGGACCGCGAGGACGAGGCCCTAGACACCCTGGTGCCCCGGGATCCCAACCGCCCCTACGACATCAAGCAGCTCATCACCCGGGTGATGGACGACGGCAAGCTGCTGGAGGTACACGCCTCCTACGCACGGAACCTGGTGGTGGGGTTCGCCCGGCTGGCCAACCAGACGGTGGGGGTGGTGGCCAACCAGCCCGCCTACCTGGCGGGGGTGCTGGACATCGACGCCTCGCTCAAGGGCGCCCGCTTCGTGCGCTTCTGCGATGCGTTCAACATCCCGCTGATCACCTTCGAGGACGTCCCGGGCTTTCTCCCCGGTACCCAGCAGGAGCTCGGCGGTCTCATCAAGCACGGCGCCAAGCTGCTCTACGCCTTCGCCGAGGCGACGGTGCCCAAGCTGACGGTGATCACCCGCAAGAGCTACGGCGGTGCCTACTGCGTGATGGCCTCCAAGCACCTGCGCACCGATGTGAACTTCGCGTATCCCTCGGCGGAAGTCGCGGTGATGGGTCCGGAGGGCGCGGTGAGCATCCTCTACCGGCGCGAGCTGGAGGCCGCCGGGGACGACGCCCCCGAGCTGCGCGAGAAGCTGGTCTCGGAGTACCGCGAAAAGTTTGCCAACCCCTACCTGTCGGCGGAGCGGGGCTTTCTCGACGCGGTGATCGAGCCCCGGCAGACCCGGCCGCTCCTGGTCCGCGCCTTGCGTCAGCTCCACGGCAAGCGCCAGAGCGTGCCACCCAAGAAGCACGGGAACCTGCCGCTGTAGCCCCCTCCTTGACATCCCGTCCGCCCTGGGGCAAGCTGTCGCGGCGTTTTTTCGTGCTCGTTTCATGTACCTGAGAGGCCAACCGACCATGAGAGAGAAGGATCGCAAGCTGAAACGCCGTCGCCAACGTCGGAACAAGCGACTCAAGCAACGGCGGCAGGAAGAGATCAAGAAGGCGAAGAAGCAGCAGGACAAGGAGAAGCCGGCGAAGAAGACCGCGGCCAAAAAGACCCCGCCCAAGAAGGCCGAGACCAAGAAGGCCGAGACCAAGAAGCCGGCTCCGAAGAAGTCCGAAGAGACCAAGGCCGAAGAGACCAAGGCCGAAGAGGCGAAGCCCGAAGTAGCGAAGGCGGAAGAAGCGAAGGCCGAGGACAAGGCAGAAGAGAAGGCCGAAGCCAAGAACGCTCCCGCCAAGAAAGCCCCTGCCAAGAAGACGGCGGCGAAGAAGACGGCGGCCAAGAAGACCGCTGCCAAGAAGACGACGGTCAAGAAGGCGGAGCCGGCCGCAGAGAAGGCCGAGAAAAAGAAAGCTCCGGCGAAGAAGGCCCCCGCCAAGAAAGCTACAGCCAAGAAGACCACGACCAAAAAGTCCGCGACGAAGAAGACTGCCGCGAAGAAGACTGCAACCAAGACGGCAGCGAAGAAGACGACCACTAAGAAGACCGCGACCAAGAAGGCCGAGGACAAGAAAGACGCAAAGAAGTCCGGCGAGGAGAGCTGAGCCATGCCCGACCCCCGGTCTCTCGAGGCGGTGGACCCGGAGATCTTCCAGGCGGTGGCCCACGAGCGCCGCCGTCAGAACGAGGGCATCGAGCTCATCGCCTCGGAGAACTTTGTCAGCCGCGCCGTGATGGAGGCCACCGGCAGCGTCCTCACCAACAAGTACGCCGAGGGCTATCCGGGGCGCCGCTACTACGGCGGCTGCGAATTCGTCGACGTCGCCGAGACCCTGGCCATCGAACGGGCCAAGGCGCTGTTTGGCGCCGAGCACGCCAACGTCCAACCGCACTCCGGGACCTCCGCCAACATGGCGGTGTATTTCGCCTTCCTGAAGCCCGGTGACAAGCTGATGGGGATGGACCTCAACGCCGGGGGCCATCTCACCCATGGCCACCCCCTCTCCTACTCCGGACGCGATTTCGAGGTGGTGGCTTACGGCGTCGAACGGGAGACCGAGCAGATCGACTACGACGAGGTCGAGCGCCGGGCGGTCGAGGAGAAGCCCCGGCTGATCGTCTGCGGCGCCTCCGCCTACAGCCGGGTGATCGACTTCGCCCGATTCCGGGAGGTCGCCGACCAGGCCGGCGCACTATTGATGGCGGACATCGCCCACATCGCGGGGCTGGTGGCCGCCGGGGTGCACCCGTCGCCGGTGCCCCATTGCGACTTCGTCACCACCACCACCCACAAGACCCTGCGGGGCCCGCGGGCGGGGCTCATCCTGTGCAGGGAGGAGCACGCCAAGGCCATCGACCGTGCCGTCTTCCCGGGTCTCCAGGGCGGACCCTTGATGCACATCATCGCCGCCAAGGCGGTGGCCTTCCACGAGGCCACCCAGGACGGCTTCCGCGAGTACCAGGAGCGCATCGTCGCCAACGCCCGAGCGCTGGCCAACAGCCTCACCGAGCATGGCTTCCGCGTCGTCTCCGGCGGCACCGACAACCACGTCTTTCTGCTCGACGTCGGCTCCTACGAGGGGGCGGAGCTGGACGGCAAGGTGGCGGAGAAGGCGCTGGAAGCCGCCGCCATCACCACCAACAAGAACACCATCCCGTTCGACACCCGGCCGCCGCTCATCGCCTCCGGCATCCGCATCGGCACTGCGGCGGTGGCCACCCGTGGCATGGCGGAGCGCGAGATGGCGATCCTCGGCGAGCTGATGGCCCGGGTGCTTGCGCAGCCGGAGAACGAGGGCGTCCAACGGGACGTGCGCGAGGAGGTCGTCTCGCTCTGCGCCCGCTTTCCTCTCTACGATCCGCTGGGTTAGGGAGGGGTTAGGGAGCCGAAGACGGGGATCCGAGGTGCTGACGCACCTCGCCCACCAGCACCATCGAGCCGCAGACCACGTGGAGCGGGGGCTCCTCGCCAGTCCGCTTGGGATCCTTCTTCGAGCCTGCAAGCAGCCGCTCCAGCGCGGCCTTCGGCTCCGGCATCACCTCCGCTTCGACGCCGGACCGCAGGACCGGCAGCAGCGGCACCAGCTTGGCGGGGTCTCTCCCGCGGGGGTCCGACGGCCGGGTGAGCACCACCCGGCGGGCGCGCGCCGCCAACGGTGCCAACATCGCCTCCGCGTCCTTGTCCTCCAGCACGCCGAAGAGCAGATCCCAGGAGCCACCTCCGGAGCCAGCGCTCTCCTCGACGCCTTCCAAGTACGTGCTCAGTGCCGCCACCGCCTGCGGGTTGTGGGCGGCGTCAAGCAGCACGCGCGGCCCCGGCAGCCATTCCAGCCGGCCGGGCAGCCGGCAGCTCGCGGCACCACGGCGGATCGCGTCGGCGTCCAGCCAGCCCCAGCCGCGCTCCGCCAGGAGCTCGGCGGTACGCACCGCCACCGCCGCGTTCCACGCCTGGTGCCAGCCGGGCAGCTCAAGCTCCAGCTCGTAGAAAGGATCCCATCGAACCGGAGTGCGGAGCCGGACCGTCAGAGCGGGATGGACGCCGGGAGCGTACACCGCGGCGCCGACCTCAATCTCTTCCTGAAGCGGATGGAGAGCCGCTCCCCGGGCTTCGGCTTCGGCGGCGACCGCACGGGAGACCCGGGCCGTGTCGTCGGGATCGCTCCCCAGGTCCACCATCCGCCCGACCACCGCCGGCCGCCCCGGCCGAAAAATCCCCGCCTTCTCGCGGGCGATGGCCTCGCGGGTGTCGCCTAGAAACCGCCGATGCTCGAGACCCACGGAGGTCAGCACGGAGACCTCGGGCTCGAGCACGTTGGTGGCGTCGCGGGCGCCGCCCATGCCGCATTCGACGACGGCGAGCTCCACCTCCGCCTCGGCGAAGGCGAGAAATGCGGCGGCGGTGAGCGCCTCGAAGGGCGTGGGCTCGGCGCCCCCGGGATCCCCACCCAGCGCCTCCGGCGCCACCTCGACCACCCGGTCGAGCAGCGAGGCGAGACGCGCGGGCGCCACGGGCTCACCGTCGAGACGGATCTGCTCTTCAACTTCCTCTAGCGCCGGCGAGGTGAACAGCCCGGTGGAGCATCCGGCGGCCCGGGCCATGGCCTCCAGCAGTGCGGCGGTCGAGCCCTTGCCGTTGGTGCCGGCGATCAGGACGGAGGGGAACCGCAGATGGGGGTCCCCCAGCGCCGCCATCAGGCGCCGGGGCCGCTCCAGCCCCAGGACGATGCCCTGCGGGCGGAGCCGTTCGAGGAGGGTGCGGGCGTGGGTCAGGGTGGGCTCAGTCTACTGCGTGGCGGTGCGGGCTACTCCTCCCGCAACGCCACCATCGGATCGATCCGCTTCGCCCGCCGGGCCGGGGGGAGACCCGCCAGCAGCGTCACCGCTGCCAGCCCGAGACCCACCGCCAGAAACACCCACGGATCCCGCGCCCGGGCCTGGAAGAGAAGCGAGTCGAGAACGTGGCCGGACATCCAGGCCGCTAGCAACCCCACCGTCAACCCCACCGCCGCCAGCAGCGCTCCCTGACCCACCACCGCGCCGAGCACCTGGCCGAGCCGCGCGCCGAGGGCCACCCGGATGCCGATCTCCCGGGTGCGCTGGACCACCGTAAACGCCAGCACGCCGTAGATCCCGACCACCGCCAGAGCGAGCGCCACGGCGGCAAAGATCCCCATCAGCAACACCACGAACCGCTGCGACGCCCGCTGCCGGTGGAGCAGATCGGCGAGCGGCGCCGGCCGGTGCAGCACCAGCTCGGCGTCCAGGGTGGCGAGCTCCGCACGGATCGCCTGCACCACCCTCCGCGGATCGCCCTCGGTCTCGACCACCTGGGTCAGCGCCCAGTTGCGGTTGTCCCCGTGCTGGGCGTGGGACATGTAGAACTTCGGACCCACCGACCCCAGGTGGTCGTAGGGCACGTCGGCGACGATGCCCACGATCCGCCGCTCCTCGCTACCGGCCCGGATCTCTCGACCCAAGACCTCCTCCGCCGCTTCGGGCCAGACCTCGTCCACCAGCGCCTGGTTGACCACCACCACCGGGGCGGCGTCTGCGCGATCCCGCTCGTCCAGGAAGCGGCCGCGCAGCAGCGGAATCCCCAGCGCCTCGAAGTACCCGCCCTCGACCACCCGCGCCTGGGCCGGGCTCCACTGTTCCTCGCCCGTCTCGTCGAGCCAGGCGACGCCCCAGATATTGTACGGTCCCAGCGCCGGCAGCTTGGAGGTCGCCCCCGCCTCGGTGACACCGGGTATCGCCCGCAGCCGCTCGTGGAGCTGGCGGTGGAAGGTGATGCGCTTGCGGCTCTCGCCATAGCGGCTGTCCGGCAGGTGGACCTCGAACGTCAGCACGCCCTCGGGGTCGAATCGGAGCGGTACCTGCTGAAGCGCCGTGAAGCTGCGGATCAGCACTCCGGCGCCGATCAGTAGAACCGCCGCCAGTGCCACCTGCCCCGCCACCAGACCGAGGCGGATCCGGCGGCCGGTCGGTGTCACGTCGCCGCCCCGGGCGCCAACGCGCAGCGCGTCCCCGGGCTGGATCCGCGCCGCGTAGACCGCTGGCGCCAGACCAAAGAGCAGCGTGGTCAGAAACGTCACCGCGACCGCGAAGGTCAGCAACCGCAGATCGAAAGAGACCTCCTCGGCACGGGCCAGCGATTCGGGGCTCACTGCCAGCAAGGCACGCACACCGCCGTAGGCGAGACCTACTCCCAGCAGACCCCCGAGCGTGGCGGCGATGCCACTCTCCAGGAGCAGCTCCCGCACCAGACGGAGCCGGCCGGAGCCGAGAGCGGAGCGCACCGCCAGCTCGCGCTGCCGGGTCAGCCCGCGGGTCACCAGCAGATTCGCGACGTTGACCGCGGCGATGAGCAGCACCAGCACCGAGGCACCGAGAAGCACATAGAGAGTCGACGGCGTCGAGCCCACGACGTCGTCGAACAGCGGTAGCACCTGGACGAGTTGCTCGGCGCGGTCCTCGGGAAACTCCTGCCGCAGCTCTTCGAGCACCGCGTCCAGCCGCGCCTGGGCCTGCGCCACCGAGACCCCCGGGGTCAACTGGGCGACCGCGGAGAGATACCAGTTGCGCCGGTCGTTCCAGCGGCCGCCGGGGTCGAGGTTGAGCGGCACCCAGAGATCGATCTCCCCGTGCAGGACGTCGAGAAAGCCGGGGCGCAGCACGCCGGCCACGGTGTACGCCTCGCCGTCCAGCTCGAGGGTCTCGCCGACGATGCCGGGGTCACTGCCGGTCAGCTCCTGCCACAGGTGATGGCTGAGCACCGTCACCCGGGTGCCGTAGAGATCGTCTTCGCCGCCCACCTCTTCCTCCTGGAGGATCAGCCGTCCATAGAGCGGAGTGACGCCCAGAGTGTCGAAATATCCCGCGCTCACCCCCAGCGCACGCACCCGGCGCGGTGTGCCGAGACCGGTCAGGTCGAGCCCGGTGTCGCTATAGTCGTAGAAGGCCCCGGCGGCGGCGAAGGCGCCGGAGCGCTCGCGATAGTCGACGAAGTCCGGACCGGGGAGGAAGTTGCGCTGATCGGGCTCGTCGATCTCGGCGGAGTAGAGACGCACCAGACGTTCGGGCTCCGGGTAGGGCAGAGGGCTGAGCACCACCGAGCTGACGACGCTGAACACCGAGGTGGTGGCGCCGATGCCCACCGCCGCGGTGAGCACGACGACGGCGAGGAAGCCTGGGCGCCGTCCCAAGGACCGCAGAGCGTGTCGAAGATCGTGTCCGAAGGTCATGCTCGTGCCTCCTCCCGCCATGATTCCGTGGATGCCATTCAGTCCGTCCAAAGCCGCCTCCCCCAGCGCAGCTTTCCGGCACAGGGCGGCGATGCGGGTGGGATCGCCAAAGCGCTCGTCGGCCGCCCGCCACGTCTGGCGGGAGGGCATCCCTTCGGTCTCCAGGCGTTGGCGTTCCTGGGCGCGGTGGAAGGCGAATTCTTCGGCCATGCGCCGTTCCAGCCGCTGGGCCTGCCAACGTCGCCACCAGCCCCAAGGGGGGAAGCGCCAGCTCATTCCGCGCCCTCCGTCGGCACTCTCGGAGAAATCACCTGGGAGATGGCGCGGACGAAGGCCGACCAGCCGTCGACGTCCCGGCCCAGGCGTTTCCGGCCCGTAGCGGTTAGCTCGTAGATGCGTGCCCGGCGGTTGGACTCCGGATTGCGCCCCCACCGCGAGCGCAGGAGCCCCGCCTTCTCCAGCCGGTAGAGCGCCGGGTAGAGTGAGCCCTGCTCGATCGAAAGCACGTCCTGGGTGAGCTCCTGGATCCGCTGTCCGATGGAGTAGCCGTGGCGCGGCCCCTCGCTGACGATCTGTAGCACCAGCATGTCGAGGGTGCCCCGGAGGAGCTCGGCGTTGGGATGGGTCATGGGCTCTGACGCTGGAAACCAGCGTCCCAAGTTGTTTAGGTTGTCTAAGTATACGGAGGATACCGCGAGAAGGTTGCGATGCGTTCCCCGCCCGTCTCCCAGGACGGGCCACCCCCTGCAAGGGGGCGATGTTAAAGAGCGTGGGCACGCAGGCACGACCGGTCCTGTCACCCCTTTGGGGTTCTTCACACGGTTGGGGATCGTCCGGAACCCCGGGCGGACCACGTCGGTTTGCCCCATTCAGGGCGTCCTCGTCGCCCCTACGGCGGGGTTGCAGAATCCCGGCGTAGGGGCCGAGCGGTGTGTCGACCCGCGGGGTAATGGTTCGCCGAGGTGTCGACTCTTCGGTGCTCCGGCCCCCCCGGTGTGGTATACCATCAACCACTGTGCCCAGCCCCGAGCCGAGCCCCGTGTCGCACCCCTTGCCGAGCCCCGAGGAGCCCACCGGCCTCGCCCTCGAAACCCGCGGTCTGACCCGCACCTTCGGGGACTTCACCGCCGTCGACGGCATCGACCTACGAGTGCCGGCGGGGAGCTTCTATGGATTCTTGGGACCCAACGGCGCCGGCAAGTCCACCACCATCAAGTGCCTCACCGGCCTGCTACGACCCACCCGCGGGGAGATGCGCATTCTCGGCCTCGACCCGCTGGCCGAGCCCGTGGCGGTCAAACGGCGGTTGGGGGTGGTGCCCGAGGACCTGGCCCTCTTCGGCCGCCTGACCGGGATGGAGAACCTCTCCTTCGTGGCTCGGGTCCACGGGTTGCCCCGGGAGGTGTTCGACCAGCGCGCCGGCGAGCTTCTGGAGCTCATGCAGCTCGGCGACGCGGCGGGCACCCTGGTGGCGGACTACTCCCATGGCATGCGCAAGAAGCTCTCCCTGGCGGCAGCTTTTCTGCCTTCGCCCAGGCTGTTGTTCCTGGACGAGCCCTTCGAGGGCATCGACGCCGTCTCGTCGCGCCAGATCAAACGCCTGCTCCAGAGCTTCGCTCACCGCGGTGGGACGGTGTTTCTCACCTCCCACGTGCTGGAGATCGTCGAGCGCCTGGCCGACCACGTGGGCATCATCCACCGAGGTCGCCTGGTGACCCAGGGGGCGATGGACGACCTGCGCGCCGGTTCCGGCGAAGGGCGTACCCTGGAAGAGATCTTTCTCGACGTGGTGGGAGCGGGAACGGTCGACGACGGAGGGCTGGAGTGGCTGGGCGGATGAGCGAGCAGGCCCGCGAAGGGGCGCGCGAACGGTCGGGATCCGGCGACCGGGGGCGGCTCCTGTGGGCTTTTCTGTGGCTGCGCTGGCGCACCCTGGCGAACAGCCTGGGCGGTCGCAGCCGACGGACGCTGGACGCCCGCATCCAGGCCTGGGTGGAGATGTTGATCAAAGTGCTCCTCGGTCTCGTCCTCGGCGTGGGCGCCGTGGGCCTGGCCATCGGTGCGGTCTTCGCTGCGCCAGCGCTGGAGGCCGGCGGCAAAGGGCGGGTCGTGGTGCTGTTCGTGCTGCGCGGCGGCCTCGGGTTTCTCCTGGTCTCTCTCTCGTTCTTCTCCGTCTTCCAGGCCGCCCGCGGCGGTGGCACCCGGATGACCCGGCTTCTCCTGCTGCCGGTGAGCCTGCGCCGGCTCCACGGTCTGGAGCTGGCCGCTTCCCTGGCCGATCCCTGGCTGCTGTTCGCCGTTCCTGGCCTCATGCTCCTCACCGGGCTCGTCGCCGTGCTGCGTCCCGCCGGCGCCCTGGCAGCTCTGCTGGCTCTGGTGCTGTTCTTCGCTCTGCTCGCCACCTTCGCCACCACGCTCGCCTTTGCCGTCCAGCTCGTGTTTCGCAACCGCCGCCGGGCGGAGTGGGTGGCCCTGGTGGCCTTCATTCTCTTCATGACGCTGACGTTCGTGCCGGTGTTGCTCGACGAGCACGGTGGAAAGCGAGCGAGGGAGGCTCCCACCGAAGCCCCACCCGCAGCGGAGACGACCGCGAAGCAGACCGAGAAAGAGAGCCCGGAAGGTGGGGAGAGACAGGCCGCGGAGCGAAGCGGCGACGCTGGAGAGTCGGGCGAGGCGGAGGAGGCGGCGGAGACGTTTCCCATCTGGTTGGTGCCGCTCCCGTCCGAGGCGTTTACCCTCACGCTCGCCCGGGCGTCCGGGCCGCAGCCCGCCGTGGGCAGCCGGGCCGGGGCCTGGATCGGTGTGGGGATTCTGGTCCTCGAGCTGCTGCTGCTCTACCGTCTGTCGCTGGTGCTGTGGCGCCGCCTGCTGGCCAATCCGGAGGCGAGCTCCGGTCCGCGGCGCACCGAGGCGGGATCGTTGCCCAGCCTGACCCTGCCGGGTCTCTCCCCGGTGGCCACAGTGGTGGCGTGGGCGCAGCTTCGGGCCGTGTGGCGCACCTTGCAGGGTCGGCTGGCCCTGGTGATGCCCACCCTCACCCTGGTGGTGCTCGCCTTCGTGTTCCGCCCGGGCGGGGCGGTGGGAAGCTCGAAGGTGGGCTCGGCGATGGGCCCGGCGACGGTGGCGGCGCTTCTCGCCCTGGGTGCGGTCGCCCTCGCCCTCCTCGGTCAGCAGGCGATCTTGCTCAACCAGCACGGGATCGACGACAGCGGTCTCAGCCTGACGCTGCTCGGTCCGCTGTCCAGCCAAGACCTGGTGCTCGGCAAGGCGGTTGCCGGTGCCGTCTCGACCCTGGTGTCTCTGCTTCCCGCTCTGCTGGTGGTGGCCGTCTTCCACTGGCGCGCGCCGCCCTTGCTCTGGCCGGCCGCGCTGCTGGCGGCGGTGGCCACCTACGCGCTCTTCGCACCGGTCGCGGCCTGGGTATCGGTCGTGCTCCCCAAGGCGGTGGACCTGGGCCAGATTGGCAAGAAGGGTCAGGCCCACCAAGGGGCGGCGATGGTGGGGATGTTGAGCCTCGGCGTGGTGATCTTACCGGTCGCCGGGATGGGGCTCGTCGCCCTGGCGGTGTGGAAGAGCCCGTGGCTGCTCCTCGTCTCGCAGGCGTTCCTCGCTGTCGTCTGCTGCCTGGTCGCCTTCCCCCTGCTCCACCTCGCCGGGGGGCTCCTCGACCGGCGTCGGGAGGCGTTGTTTCTGACGGTGGCGGAGAGGGAGTAGAGGTTCCCCGGCTGACGCCCCGGAAGGCCCCCGGGCAGGGGGCGCGGACCGTGATACCTAGACCGAACCCCCGCCCGACGATGAATCGTCGGGCTGTGTAACATCGCCCTTTGGGCTTCTCTCCAGCGTTCCGCCGTCTGCGGTTCGCCGCCCCGTCCCGACGACGCCGTGGGCTCAGATCGCCGTCTTCCTCGACGAAATGCATCTCCTCGGCCGCGATGATGGCCTCGGTGCGTATCTCGAGGTAACGGGCGAGAACAAGCTGGAAGGCCTCGAGATCGGGAAGCGACTCGTTGGCCTCCAGAGCGATGGACAGCTTGCGTTGCAGGCTCTCGGCCACCTCGCGGGCATGGGCCCGGGCGGCGGCGATGAGGGCTTTTGCGACTCTTTGTCGGTCGGTTACACCTTTCGTTGGCATGATGCTCTTGCCTTTCTTGGTTGTCTTCGCGGAGCGGGGCTCCGCCGGAACAAAGGGCCCGGCTCCGGGACTGCTTTCCAGGGCCGGGGGTTGGTGGCTCGCACCCCACGACGGGGCGCGTGCTTGCAAACCTGCGTTCTCCTTTCTCCAGAGGGTGGTAGATACGAATCTTGGCACGCTCAGGATCCGGAAGTCATGAGAGATCTCTCAGCATCCAGGACTGTCTTCATGTGTCCAGGTGCATTCACCGATCATCGACCCCAGATCGACCTCTCTAATGCCTGTTTTCATCATGACACCAAATTTAGAGGGGATGGAGTAGAAAGTCAAGTGCCATCGTCGATCAGGGCGATGCCGGGTGGGTTTTGACCGATGGACATCGAGTGATGTAGAGTCGGTGAATCATGGATGCCAAATCAGAAGCGGCGCGTGTGGCCAGGGCTCTGAAACGATGGATCATGCATGAGAAGGGTCTGTCGCTCCGATACATCGACGAGCAGACCGGGCATGCCTACGGGTATACGAGCCAGCTCCTCGGACCGGGCTCTCCCAAGCTCCATCTGGAAGGGCTGTTCGCGGTCCTCGACGCCATCGAGCTTCCGCCCCAGGAGTTCTGGCAAGACGTCTACCGGGATCCTCCGGAGCCCGAGCAGAGTCCGCTGTTGGAGACGGATCAGATGGACGAGCTCGTGCAGCTCTTCCGGGAGGTGGCCCGGCGCGCCGCCCAGGAGGCCCAGGAACCGAGCCGCCGGTCGCCGAGGGCCCGGAGACGTGGCTGAGAGATCGGACGGCGGCACGTCAGCCGGCGATCTCTCCTCCGCGGTGGATCGGGCGTTGGCGTTGGCGAAGGACCTGTTGGAGCAGCGCGAGCGTGCGGTCCGCCGTCTCAACGACGTGGAGCGCCGGAGCGGTCCGGAGCGCGCGGTGCTGGTGGCGCGCAACCAGCGGGGGTTGGCTGGCCCCGGGCTGGTGGTGGCGCTGATCCAGCGGGCGATAGCGGAACGGACGCACGATCCCGCCACCTGCCGGCTCTGGGCGGAGTCCGCGGTGGTGACCGCCGAGCAGCTCCTGGAGCGAGCGCACCTTTCGCTACGGGCGCGGGCGTGGGCCGAGAAGGGCAACGCCGAGCGCATCGTGCAGGACTTTGCGGCAGCCCGGGTGAGCTTCGACCGGGCGCTGGAGCTGTTGGAGTCCGCCGAGGGCGGGGTGCTGTCGTTCCGCGGGGATGTGTACTCGCTGCTGGGCAGCTTGGAGATCGCGCAAGCGAGCTCCGAGGCCGCATTGGGTTGCTTCAGAGAGGCCCTAGCGAGTTATAAGGAGTTGGGTCAAGCGAAGGACGCAAACAAGGTACTGATCAAGCGAGCCAGCGTGCTTGCTGACCAGGGCGCGATGCCGCAAGCCTTGAGAGATCTAATCCTGGTGATTCGTTCAGCCTTGAACGATGGTGAGGTACACCGATCCGAAACCGTGATCTCTGCCTGTCACAACATTCTTTGGAACTTGGCCGAGGTTGCCCTCGCGACCCGGAACCAGAGCGAGAAGGCGCTGTCGCTCCAAGTCGCTTTTGAGGGACTTTGCCGCCTGGCACCCCTCTACCAGTCAAGCTCGATTCGAGGTCTGCCGACACACTTCCGATGGCTGTTTGGCCGGTTATATCTCGCCAGCGACAAGCTCGAGGAAGCAGAAGTCCTTTTGGATGACGTCGTCGCCGAGTTCTTGGATCTCAACCTGCCAGCATCCGCTGCGATGGCGACCCTGGATCTGGCACTGGCGCTGGCGCTTCGCAGGGAGTTTGGGGAGCTTCGGGCTGTGGCCGGGGCTGCGTGCGTCGTATTGGAGGCCAAAGGATTGCACTCCGATGCATGGGCTGCGCAGAGACTGCTTCTCGATTGCGACTTGACAACCGCGAGGGCCATAATCGTCGAAGGATTGCAGAAGGCCGGAGGTGCGAGCATGCATCGCACCCCCGGGACATCCTGAGGGCAGACGTCAGCCGTCGGGGTCGAGCTTGCCTCGAAAATCTGTTCCAGAATCGAGAGCTTGGATTGTAGCTGACTCCCCTGTTACCCAACACATCAGATTGAAGAAGATCTCTCCCAGAGTCGGCATTTGGAGCTCCTTCCTTCCCCTTGAGGGAAACAATTCGGGTGACATGTTGCGCCGAAGGGATATTTTTGCCCATTTCCGGGAAGCCTGTCGGCGACGGGAAAGGCTCGAGGACGCCCCTGGGCGTCCCCCGGCAAGTGGCCTGCTGGCCACGATCCAGCTTCGACGTGGCATTCCCCACAGCATGCCACGAGCGGGCATCGGGGGCAGAACCCAGGAGCCGGGGCGGGTCTTCCGTCGAGACGGTATTTCAGTCGAGAAGATGGCGCAGACAGCGGGCCAGGGTGGCCTTCATCTCGTGGCGGGATACGACGAGATCGAGAAACCCGTGCTCAAGTAGGAACTCGCTCCGCTGAAAGCCCTCCGGCAGGCTCTCGCGGATGGTCTGCTCGATCACCCGCGGGCCGGCGAAGCCGATCAGGGCTCCTGGCTCCGCGATGTTGAGGTCGCCCAGCATGGCGAAGGAGGCGGTCACGCCTCCCGTCGTGGGGTCGGTGAGGATCGAGAGGTAGGGCAGCCCGGCCTCGTCGAGCCGGGCCAGCGCGGCGGAGATCTTGGCCATCTGCAGAAGCGAGAGCACGCCCTCCTGCATGCGGGCGCCGCCGGACGCCGAGACCACCAGCAACGGACGTTCCATCTCCAGCGCCAGCTCGGCGGCACGGGCGATCATCTCGCCCACCACCGAGCCCATGGAGCCCCCCATGAAGCGGTACTCCATGGTCGCCAGCACCACCGGGATGCCATCCAGCTCACCGTCGGCGACCCGCACCGCGTCGCGCACGTCGAGCGCCTTCTGATAGGTGGCGAGCCGGTCCTCGTAGCGCCGGGTGTCGCGGAACCCGAGCGGGTCGGTGGGGGACACCCCGCCGAAGTGCTCCCGCGGCTTCTCTTCGTCGAGCAGCAACCTGATGCGGTCCGGGGCATAGATGCGGAAGTGGTGGCCGCATTTGGGGCACACTTCGAGATTGCGGCGCACGTCCTTAGAATACACCGTCTCCCGGCAGCCTTCGCACTTGACCCACAGCCCTTTCGGGATCGGGCTGGCGGGCTGATCGTCACGAACCTTCTTGGGCTTTTTGGCTTTGCGGAACCAGGCCATGGGGCCGAGACGGCTCAGACCGCCGACTCGTCCTCTTCTTCCTCTTCGAGATCGTTGGGCACGCCGAGGCGCATGCAGGCCGCGTCGTACATTTGACGGGCCGCCTTCTTCGCCGCCTGGAGCTCGGCCAGGCGGTCCTTGACCTTGGCCAGCTCCTCCTCGATCTGCGCGTCGAGCTCCTCGATCTCCTGGCGGGTCATCTGCAGGGTGTTTTCATAGAACTGGCGTTGTTGGTCAGTCAGGCTCATGACGTCAAATCTCCTCTGATGCTTCTCATACAGACCCTGGAACCGGGGAGAGGCGGATCGGGATGGGCTACAGCCGGAAGGGGATCTTCAAGGTCGTCCACATCTTGACCCGCATCCCGTTCTTTGTCGCGGGCCGGTACTGGGCGCGCCGGGCGGCCTGCGTCGCCGCCTCGTTCAGCCCGGCGCCTCCACGCACTCCCTGAATCACCCGGGTCTCGACCACACGCCCGTTCTCGTCCACCAGAAGGGACAGGACGACGTCGCCCTGGACCTTCATGCGCCGGGCGATGGGAGGATAGCTGGGTTTGTCGAACCTGACAAGGACCGGAGCGACCACGCCGGGGCCCGGCCCGACCAGATCTCCGGTGCGGACCTCCGGATCCGGGGGCGGCTGAGGAGCCGGCTCCGGCTCGGTTTCCGCCTCCCCTGCTCCCGGCTCCTCCGCCTCTTCCCTCTCTCCCGTCTCCTCCTGCTCGGCCCCGAGCCCGGGGGAGCGCGGCGGGCGCAGCCAGACTCTGTCGGAGGCGGGCTCACTCTGCGAGGGCTCTGCCTCCGCCTCGTCGTCCGTCTCGGTCTGGCCGTCCGTCCGAGTCTCGTCGCCTGCCGCGCCCCCGGCCTCCGTCGTCGCTGTCGTGGAGGGTGCCGCGGACGGCGTCCTGGCGGCCGGTGCGGCCGGAGATGCGATGTCCACGGTTTCGGTCTCCCGGCCGGTCGCCGGCCGCAGCTTCGCGGGCTCGGGCCGGTCGCTGGCCACCTCGTTGCCAGCGTTCTCGCGGGTGGCGCGATTCGTAGTTGCGGTGGTGCCGGTGGAGGGGGGCGTGAAGGCTCGGGCGGGGGGAGTGGGTTGGGAGCGGGCGGCCGCGGTCCGGGACGTCGGCTCGGGTGCCGGCTCCCGCGGGACGGGTCGGGGCTCCGGCGGTGGCCGGGCGGCGGCGGTGCGCGCCGCAGGCTCGGGCGGAGGGGCGTCCGCCGCAGCGCTCGCTACGGCGTCGGAGGAGGCGCCGGAGTCGATGGCACCGGTCGCCACTGGCTCCGGCTCGTCCGCCGGGGCGTCGTCGAAGGCGTCCTCGTCCTCTCCCTCGAGCTCCTGGTCGAGGGGCGAGGGGGGCACGGGCACCGGCTCGACGGCCGGGCTTTCAGTGGCCGGCGCCGGGCTCTGGCCCTGCGGGCGCAGAGCGTACAGGTAATAGGCCACCGCACCTCCGGCCACCAGCACCAGGGCAAGAACGATCCACAGCCACAGCCGTCCCCGGCCGCCACCCTCGGCGAGCTCCTCGAAGTCGTAGTCGGCGTACTCGCCGGGCTCCGGCGGCTCGGTGGCGGTCAGGAGTTCCCGCGGGGCGTCGGGGGCCTCGCGGGCCGGGCCCGCGGTGGCGCTCGCCCCGGTCGCGGTGGTACCGGTGGCCGTGCCGGTCGCGGTAGCGCCTGTGGCGGTGGTGCCGGTCGCGGTCGTTCCGGTGCCCGTCCCGGTGGTGGTCTCGGTGGGTCCTGTGCCGGTGGGTCCCGTGCCGGTGGGTCCTGTGCCGGCCGGCGCCGCGGCGCCGCGCTCCCGGCCGCTGGCCACCCGGTCGGCCTCGTCGGTCTCCGGTGCCTTGGCCAGACGGTCCAGGAATTCCGCCAGGTCCGCCGGTCCCGGCGCCGGCTTGTCGGAGTAGAGGATGTCCTCGAGCTCCTGCTGCATCTGTCCGGCGGACTGGTAGCGGCGACCCGGGTCCATCTCCAGCGCCCGCAGGTTGACGGCCTCCACCGCCTCCGGAATCCCGGGCACAAGGTCCCGCGGCGCGATCACCTGACATTGACGGACCGCCTCCAGCACCGAGAGCTCGCTGTCGCCGGTGAACAGACGGCGCCCGGTGAGCATCTCGAAGAGGATCGCGCCGAGCGAGAAGATGTCCGAGCGGGCGTCCACGTCCTTGCCCCAGGCCTGCTCCGGCGACATGTACTGGAGCTTGCCCTTGAGCGCCCCCATCTGCGTCTGGCTCGCCTTGGAGACCGCCTTGACGATGCCGAAGTCGCACAGCTTGATGTCGCCCTCCTGGCTGATCAGGACGTTCTGGGGCGAGACGTCGCGGTGTACGAGACCCAGCTCACGGTCCTCGAAGTCCTTCTTGCGATGGGCGTGGTCGAGGGCCGAGGCGAGACGCGCCGCGATCAACAGCGCCAGGGATCGGGGCAGAGGCAGTGCCTTGCGCCGCGATTCATTGAGCAGGGCGCGCAGATTCTTGCCCTCGACGTACTCCATGGCGATGTAGAAGTGGTCGCCGATCTTGCCCAGGTCGTAGATGTGGATAATGTTGGGATGGCTGAGCTGGGCAGCGAGCTTGGCCTCGTCGACGAACATGTTGACGAAGTCGTCGTTGTCCGTCAGGTGGGGCAGGATCTTCTTGATCGCCACCGTCTTCTGGAAGCCCTCGACCCCGGACATGCGCGCCTTCCAGACCTCCGCCATGCCGCCGACGGCGATGCGATCGAGCAGGGTGTACTGGCCGAAGCGCTGGCCCCCGTCGGCAGCGGCGCTCCCGGCGGGCGCCGAGGCCGACCGCGCCGCCGGCTTCGCCACCTCGGCGGGTGTCTCGGAGATCTCCGGCGAGGAGGTCTCCTGGGCCGGCCGGCCCTCCAACTCCTCCAAGATCTCCTCGGAGGGGACGAACATCGAGTCGCCGCCGCTCTCCAACCAGTCGCCGAGCGACGCCACGGGCTCCGGCTCGCCCTCTCCAGCCGTGTCCTCTCCGGCCGCTTCTCGCATACCGGCGTCGAGGTCGCCTTCGAAGCCATCGCTGAGGTCGACCTCCAGCTCGAGATCGATCTCCTCGTCGTCTCCCCCGTCTCCTCCCTCTCGGCCACCGAAGAGGGACGGGGGAATGGGCTCGGCGATCTCGTGGAGCGACGGTGCCGAGAGATCGGCGAAGGAGATCTCCCGAGGGTCCTGTGGGGCTTCCGACCCGACGGCGGTGTCGTTCTCGGCCGCCGCAGTCTTGGCCACCGCGGTCTCCGGCGGTGGGTCTTCCGGCGTGGCTTCCTTCGCCTCCTTGGCCGCCGCCCGGAGCTGGTCCCAGTCGAGCTTGCGGGTCGCTGCGCCCTCCCCGGGGCGCGGGGCCGGGGTCGCCTGCGCTGCGGCCTCCGGCTTCGGCGGGCTCTCGCGCTTCTTCTTGGTCTGAGGAAGATCGAGCCCGGAGAGCGTCTCGGTCAGCAGGGCGTCGACGCTCAGGTCGTCGATGCTGCTGGAGCGGGTGCGCTTCGGACGGGTGGTGGCCAGATCCGAGCGGTCCTTTGCCTGCGCGGGCTTGACGGACGCGCCCTTGGCGGTGCCACCGCCGAGCGCCAGATCGCGCCGGAGCCCGGAGAGGGTCTTTTCCAGATCCAGCTCGCCGGAGGACGAGCGCACCGCGGGAGCGGGCTTGGACGCGGGCTCCGGCGTGGGCTCGGGGGGAGGTTGCGGAGGCTCCTGCTGCATCTCGCTCTCGACCTCGGCCACCAGGTCGCCGAAGATGTCCTGGGCGGTGAGCTGCTTGTCCTTCGGCTCGGCGGCTTCGGCTCCGGCGTCGGACGGCCCGGTGTTGGAGGCTGTCGCCGCCTGCGCCGCGGGGGCTCCGGCCGCCGGTGCCGCGGGCCGCGAGGACGCCGGCCGCAGCCCGCGGCGCACCGCCAGCCGCAGATCCTGATCGGTGAAGGGCTTGGCCACCGCCTCGTCGGCGAGGGGATCCTCCAGATCCGTCGAGTGCTCGGGCAGCAGCGCCACGGTGCCGGGACCTCCGGTGCGGCGGGCGAAGGTCTCGAGCAGGCTTTCCGCCCCCTCGGCCTGCCGGCTCACCAGAACCAGTTGGGGCGGCTCGCGGCTCGCGGCCTCCAGGGCCTGCTCCCGGTCTCCCGCCACCCGCACCTGCCACCCTTCGGACGTCAGGGCGTCACGGATGCGCTCCACATAGCGGGCTTCTTGTTCGACGACGAGAATCAGAGCCATCGGTGCTCCTGGTGAACGCGGTTCCTTTTGTAGCATCCCGCTGCGGGCCAGTCAATCATGGAATGCGCGAAGGTGCTGATTTTTCGGTATTTAGCTTGGGTGGGCGCACCCTGCCCGACGGCTCTTCCCTGGACTACAATGGTACGGTCGTCAGACAAGCAGCAATCCACTGCAACCTGCGAGATGAAGCCTGCGAGATCTGAACCTGCGAGATCTGGAGATTCGAGTATGGCCGGCCATAGCAAATGGGCGAACGTCAAGCATCGGAAGGAACGGGTCGACGCCAAGCGCGGCAAGATCTTCACCCGGATCCTGCGCGAGGTCACCGTCGCAGCCCGCATGGGCGGTGCAGATCCGGACGCCAACCCCCGTTTGCGCAACGCGATCGCCGAGGCGCGGACCAACAACGTGCCCAACGACAACATCGACCGGGCGATCAAGAAAGGCACCGGCGAGCTCGAGGGCGGGTCCCTCGAGGAGATCGTTCTCGAAGGGTACGGGCCGGGAGGGGTCGCGGTGCTGGTGGAAGCGGTCACCGACAACCGGAACCGGACCGTGTCGGAGATCCGTCACCTCTTCTCGCGCCACGGCGGCAACCTGGGGGAGAGCGGATGCGTCGCCTGGATGTTCGACCGCCGCGGCTATTTCACCCTCGGCAAGGAGGCGCTCGGCGAGGAGGAGCTGATGGAGCTGGCCCTCGAGCTGGGCATCGAGGACTTCTCGCTGGAGGAGGACTCCTATGAGCTGTTCACCTCGATGGACGACTATCTGCGGGTGCGGGAGGAGCTGGAGAGCCTCGATCTCGAGCTGGAGAGCCTCGGGCTGGAGACCAAAGAGCTCGCCATGATCCCCCAGACCTACGTCGCGGTGGACGATGACAAGGCCCCCCAGGTGCTCCGGCTGATGGAGGCCCTGGAAGACCAAGACGACACGCAGAACGTATGGGCCAACTTCGACATCGACGAGAGCGCCCTGGTGGCGCACTCCGACTGACCCGCTCGCGGACCCGACAGGACCTCTTCCTCCATGCGCATTCTCGGGCTCGACCCCGGCAGCGTCCACACCGGCTACGGGGTGGTCGAGAAAGAAGGCTCGCGTGTGCGCAAGCTGGATTGCGGCCGCTTCACCTGCCGCAAGGGCATGGAGCTGGCGGAGCGGCTGGGTTTTCTCGCCGAGCGGCTGGAAGCGCTCATCGAGCGGTGGCAGCCGGAAGGGGTGGTCCTGGAGGCCCTGTTCCACGGGCGCAACACCCGCTCGCTCATCGTCCTCGCCCAGGCGCGCGGTGCGCTGCTGGCGGTGCTCGCCCGCAAGGGCCTCGAAATCCGGGAGTACTCGCCGGCGGAGGTCAAGTCGGCGGTGACCGGTAACGGTCGGGCGGCCAAACCGCAGGTGGCGCGGATGGTGGGCCTGTTGCTGGGCCTCGACACCGCCGAGTTGACCGCCGATGCGACCGACGCCTTGGCCGTGGCCCTGTGCGGCGCCCAGCGCCGGCGCATGGATCGACTTCGATCCGAGGTCGGATCGAGCCGAGACTGAAGCGATGAAATCGGCGCAAAGTGCTTGAAAATGAAGGCTTTGGACGGTTTCGATCCTTGACCCTCTCAAGGCCCTGTGTTACGCTGGCGGGCACCTCTTTTCAGCGGTGAGGTACGTCCGCAATAGGCGGTCGCCACAAGGGGTGCTAGGATCTCGAATCCGCAAAAGCCCGCCGGTCGGCGGCGGGTGCACGGACGGTTGTTTGAAGACGTCTGGGAACTTGATCCGCACCGCGCGGGTCTAAGGACGGCAGAGGAGGAGAAATGGTCTTCGGAGACTTCCTGGAATTCATGAGAATCGGTGGAGTGGTGATGTGGTTCCTGTTGGCCTGCTCGGTCATCGCCCTCGCCATCATCATCGAGCGATTCATCGCCTTGTGGCGGGCCAAGATCAACGTCAACGAGTTCCTGGCGAAGATTCGCAAAGCGTTGATCGTCAACCATTCGGTGCGCGACGCCATCAGGATCTGCGAGGACTACCGCGGACCCGTGGCCTCGATCATGAAAGCCGGTCTGCTCAAGTACGGTCAGCCCAAGGAAGACATCGAGAAGACCATCGAGAACGCGGCCCTCTACGAGATGGGCCGGCTGGAGCGCGGGCTCATCGTGCTCGCCACGGTCGCCAACGTGGCGCCTCTGCTCGGCTTCTTCGGCACGGTCACCGGCATGATCAAGTCGTTCGACGCGCTGGCGGAGGCGGGCATGACCAACCCCGGGCTGGTGGCCTCGGGTATCAAGGAGGCGCTGTACACCACCGCCGGTGGCCTGGGCGTCGCGATTCCGGTGCAGATCGCCTACAACTACTTCATGAGCCGGATCAACCGCTTCGTCCGCGACATCGAGACGGCCACCAACATGTTGCTGGAAACCTTCGCCGAAATGGACCGCACCGGCGTGTCCGCCGAACGGGCCGCGGGCGGATCCACCACGGGCTCGGCGAGCGCCGCCAAGTAGGCACCGAACAATGCGTCGCCGAACGATGCGCCGGAAGAGCCGCAAATCTCGCAAGGGAACGACCCGATGAGACTGAAAGCCCAGCAGCAGAGCAAAGCGGTGATCCCGACCGCGTCCATGGCGGACATCGCCTTTCTGCTCATCATCTTCTTCATGCTCACCTTCCAAATCGAGGTGGACCGCACCCAGGTCACCTTGCCCCAGACCATGATCCGCCTCGAGGTGCCCAAGAAGTCCGCGCTCATCTCGGTGGACCCCAAGGGACAGATCCGGGTGTCCAGCGGTGAGGAGATGAGCGTCCCGGTACCGAGCGAAGAGGACGTCCTGTCGTTCGCCGCCGGAATCGTCCAGACCGATCCGAGCAAGACGTTCGTCATCAAGGCCGACAAGGAAACCCCGTACCGCATCGTCGACGGAATCATCGACGCCCTGAAGCAGGCCAAGGTCCGAGACGTCTACCTGCTGTCGCAGCAGGAGACGGTCGACAACTCCTGAGGCCGGAAGGAGACGAGGCGCCATGCAACTCAAAGTCAAGAAAGAAGCCAGCGACGAGATTCCCACCTCCTCGATGGCCGACATCGCCTTCCTGCTCATCATCTACTTCATGATCACCACCACCTTCGCCGCCACCCGCGGCCTCGACTGGGCGCTGCCCCAGGACGACGAGGACACCCCCGAGGTGGAGAAGGAGGAGGCGGTGCTGATCGAGATCCTGCCCAGCGGAGAGCTACTGGTGGACCAGGACCCGATGGAGACGGAAGACATCATGGACTACCTGCTCCCCAAGCTGGAGCGCAACCCCAAGAAGCCGGTGATCATCCAGCCGGATCCGGAAGCCCCCTACGGCAAGATGGTGGAGGTGTTCGACGAACTCCGCCAGGGCGAGGAAGACGAGGGGGTCAAGATCAACATCTCGATCCCCACCCGACGCGAGATCGAGATGTTCTGGTACTGACCCGGCCCGGATCAGAAGCCCGAATTCGAAGATCGTGAGGAACCCGAAAACCCGAGAACGGAAGGTCCAGAATGGCTGACAAACAGACCACCAACAAAGCCGCCCGGAAAACCAGGGAGGCGGGCGCGGCAGATCCCGGGGGGTTGGAAGGCGTCATCTGGATGGAGGAGGAAGAAGACCGAAGGACCATGCGCTACGCCATCATCGGTGCGCTCGTCTTCCACCTGATCCTCTTCTTCATCCACTTCCCGGAGCTGACCAGCGCCGAGCCGCCGCCGGCCGAGAAGAAGAAGGTCTACGTCGTCCAGCAGGTCCGGTTCAAGCCGCCTCCACCCAAGCAGAAGCAGGAGATCCCGCAGCCCAAGAAGAAGAAGGTGCCGATCCCGGACCCGACGCCGGACGAGCCCGAGCCGATCCGGCCCCCCGACGACATCCAGCCGGATATCGATCTGCCCGAGACCGACATCATCTTCGACATCCCCGAGGGACCACCGCCGCAGGAGCCGGAAGGCCCGATCATGGTGGGCGGGGACGTCAAGGCGCCTCAGCGGATCTACGATCCCCGGCCTCAATACACCGAGATCGCCCGCAAAGCCCGGATCCAGGGCATCGTGATCGTCCAGGCCACCATCGACAAGGATGGCAACGTGACCGACGCCAAGGTCCTCAAGGGCTTGCCCATGGGGCTGGATCAGGAGGCTCTCGAGGCCGTGCGCAAGTGGAGATTCGAGCCCGCGACGCTCAACGGCAAGCCGGTCGCCGTCTACTACAACCTGACCATCAATTTCACGCTGCAGTGAGCCGGCTCCGCCCGGTCTGCAGTCGTCGATGAAGCGATATGGCCTTCCAGGGGTCGCTCAAAGAGCTGCCGTTACCCGACATCATCCAACTCGTGTCGGTTTCCGGCAAGACGGGAATGTTTCTCCTGGAAAGTGCCGGGACCCAGGGGAAGATCTACCTGCGGGAAGGCCGGATCGTCCACGCCCAGACCGGTGACCTGACCGGCGAGGAGGCCGTCTACGAGCTGGCCATCTGGAAGGAAGGGGACTTCGTGTTCACCCCGGGCAAGGACACCGAGGTGACCAGCATCCAGAAGTCCAACACCAACCTCCTGATGGAAGCGGCCCGACGGATCGACGAGTGGCAGGTGCTGTCGAAGAGAATCCCCTCGACCCGGCTGGTACCGGTGTTCACCCACCAGGCGACCACCACCTCCGTGTCGCTGACTCCCCAGGAGTGGTCCCTCATCTCGCGCATCGACGAGCGCCGCACCATCGAGGAGGTCGCCGTGTCGCTCGGAACCAGCCCCTTCGAGGTGTGCAAGACCGTCTACGGTCTGATCACCTCGGGACTGGTCGATCTCAAGGAAGACCTGAATCGGCTGGGGACGGAGCGTCTCAAGGAGATGACGACGGACCAGCTCTCCGGTCTCGCCGAAACGGTTCACGAGCAGGCCCGCGACCTGCTCAACGGGCATGAGAAGCAGGTGGAGCTCGAAAGCGCTCTCAAGATGAGCCGCACCGAGCTGGCCGGCGGACGCGGGGTCGATGCCATCCTCGACCTGGTCCGGGCCGACGAGAAGATGGTGTCCGCCGCCCTCGGCCCCCACCAATCGAAGTCGTTTCTCCGCCGGGTCGAGGAGCTGCTCAAGGCAGGCTGAGCCAAAATAGCCAAGATGGCATGTGGTTTGCTTTGATATCTGGTCCCAAGGACCTTTGCCGTTCGCGATGGTGCAAGGAATCGAAAGGAGTACCGCCCAATGCGTAACACCATCAAGATCCTGTCGTTGACCCTTCTCCTGTCGAGCCTGGTCGCGACCGCGGATGCCGGCTGGGAGGAGGGTGTGCAGGCATTCCGGTCGGGCAACTTCAGCCAAGCCGCTCAGGAGTTCGAGGCCGTGGTGAAAGCCCAACCGGACTTCGCCGGTGGTCACTTCATGCTGGGCCAGGCCTACATGCGGCTCAAGAAGGGCTCCGAGGCCCTCACCCACCTTCGTAAAGCCTACGAGCTCGAGCCGGGCAAGGTGTCGCATCAATTCCTACTGGGGCAGGCCTATCTCACCAACGGACGCTACGGCGAGAGCCTCCAGGTGCTCAAGAAGATCGACCCGGCGTCTCTCCCCAAGAAGCAGCAGGACGCCTATCAGCAGATGATGGCGGTCGCCCTCGACAAGAGCGGGCGCTCCGACGAGGCCCTGGGAGCCCTCCGCCAGTTGGCGCGCAACAATCCCACCAACGCCGCCGCCTGGTTCACCTACGGGGCCGCCGCGCTCAAGGCGGACGACGTGGACCAGGGAATCACCGCCCTGGAAAAGGCCGCCAGCCTCGATGGTGGAGATTCCCAGGTCAAAGAGATGCTCGCCAAGACCTACGTCCAGAAGGCGCGCCAGACCCGTGACGCCAACCAGAAGAAGGCGATTTATGACAAGGGGGTTTCGGTGGCCCGGCAACTGGTCTCCGCCGACGGCAGCCATGAAAACCTCTTGCTCCTCGGCGAGCTGCAGCTCGGAGCCAAACAGTACGACGCAGCGGCGTCCACGCTGCAACAGGCGGCCTCCAAGAAGAGCAACGACTACTTCACCCACTTCTATCTGTCGCAGGCTCAGACCTCCCGACAGCAGTGGTCCGACGCTGAAACCGCGGCACGGCGCGCTCTCGAGCTGGCCCGGAGTGAACGGGACAAGAAGCGGGTGTGGACCCAGATCGGCTTCATCAACGAGAAGATGCGGAACTATGAGGAAGCCAAGATCGCCTACCGGAACGCGGGGGACTCGATCGGGCTGCGCCGGGTCGAGGAAAACCAGAGCATCGCCAAGGAGAACGAGGAGATCGAGGAGCACAACCGCGAGATCGAGGAGCTCAAGCGACAGGAGGCGGAGCTGGAGCGTCAGCTCAAGGAGCTCGAAGGTGGTGAGCCTCCACGACGCTGAGGGCGGACCCCGTCACCCCCCTCACTGCTAGAATTCAGGGTGTGTCTCGCCGCACCCTCGCGCTTCTGATCGTCTCCGCCGCTTGCTCTCTTCCCACGGGAGGGGCGGTCCTCGCCCAGTCCCGTCCACCGCTGCCGCCGCTACCTCCTGCGACCGTGCCTCCGGGCGTCGGCGGCGGAGCACCGGCACCGGACGCGGATACCACCGAGCCCGCCCCGGAGGCCCCGCGCCGCGAAGGTTTCGTCCCCAAGCTCGATCTGTTCTTTCCGGAGGGCGAGCTGGACCTCCGCGTCAACCGGCTGATCAACAAGGTCTTCTTCGAGGGCCAGGTCAAGTACAACTTCCTCGAAGGCGACATCACCGCCTTTCTGCGCTACCGGTACTACGGTTACCGGCGCACCTTCCAGCTCACGGCCTTCGACTCCGTGGAGTTCGACGATCTCGAGGAGCTGTCCAACGAGTTCTCCCGCGTGCGGGGCATGCTGGGTCTCGTCCAGTGGCCCCACAACTACCATCACCGGACCTTTCTGGTAGCCGAGATCGACCGCATCTTCTCCAACCAGGAGGAGCTCCGGTTCTCCAACAACAAGACCAACAGCTTCGTCCGGCTCGGCTACCAGATCGGCACCCCGCGGGACGGACGCTCCAACTCGCTCGTGGGTGAGCGGCGGGCGCGAGTCGAAAGGCTGTTCACCCCGTTTCGGGAGATCGGTCCCCGGGGAGCGGGCTTCACCACCGCTCTCACCTACGGCTTCGATGTCGGTCTCGGGGATTTCGACTATGTCCGCCTGGAGCTCGAGGGGCTCAAGCGCTTCCAGCTCTCGGAGCGCGAATTCCTGGTCTGGAGAGCTCACGCAGGTACCTTTCCGGCGGTGGATCGCTGCGAGGCGGGTGAGGTCGCGACCGCCTGCGAAGACCTGGGGGATTCCGAGATCGTCGAGCCGAACCGCTACTCGACCCCGCGCTCCGAGCTGTTTCGCCTCGATGGTCGGGAGAGCCTCAAGGGACTCTCGGACCGGCTGCGCGGGACGGAGGAGCTGCACTCGACCGTCGAGCTCTTCCTCCCCTGGTTCCTGGATACCGACCGGAAGACCTTCGGCATCGAGTGGAGCAACTGGTATTGGATCCTGTACGGAGGGGTCGGGACCATCGGCTTCGACCCGGACGTCTACACGGATCTCGAGGAGTGGATTCCGGACGTGGGGTTCGGGTTCGAGTCGTCGTTCCGGCTCAAGAAGTACACGTTCTTCCTGTCCGGAATCGTCGCTCACGCGCTCAACGGGCAGGGGGACTTCGAGGGCAAGCTGTCGCTCAAATCCTACCACTGACTACCGCTGACCACCGCTGACCACCGCTGACCACCGAGCATCCGATCAAGAGTTGTGAGACAATATCGAAGTCGACGCACTTGGTAACGCGTCCGGTCACACTGAGACCGTAACAGGACCTCACGGGTGCGACTCGTCCGGAGGTCACGGGGGATTTTATGAGAACGATGACTGCTTTCCTGGTTGCGCTGGCCGTGGCGTGGCTGCCGCTGGCTCCAGCGCTCGCGCAAGAAGCCGGCGACGATGCGGGACAGGGGCCCATCCTGGCTCCCAACATCGATGGCACGACCGGTGGATTCAACCTGAGCTCGGCCCAGACTCCGGAGCGGGGAACCTGGACCTTCGGTTTGTACTTCAACAACTTCGACCGGGTCGTCCAGGAAGTGAGCTGCCTGATGCCCGGCTTCACCAGCGACTGGTCCTACGATCACAACCGGATCAGCGTCGGCGTCGGGTACTCCCCGCTCGACAACCTCGAACTGAGCCTGATGTTGCCCTACGAGGAATTCGACGGCGACCAGGCCAATTCCTTCGGCGTCATCAACGGCCGGGAGTACGTCGACACCATCGATGCCAGCGGTCTGGGGAACCCTCGGCTCGGCCTCAAGTGGCGTCTCTTCGAGAGCGGTCGAAGCGCCTTTGCGCTCAACGCCTTCGTCGAGCCGGCCGTGGGTGACGACGACGAGGGCGTGGCGCCGGACGACCCCAGCTTCGGGTTGGGGCTCAATTACAACGTCGGCAACTTCCTGATCAACCTGGGGTACCGGGATCGGGGGGACGCCGCCACCGGTGGTGGCATCGGTCCCGATCCCAACAACGGCGAGGAGCTCCAGGAAGAGATCACCGGAGGCATCGGGTACATCTACCCCGCCAGCAGCAAGCTCGACTGGATCACCGAGCTGAGCGGGTCGGTCTTCCAGGGGGACCATCCCCGTCCGCACGACATTCTGGATCTCACCAGCGGTGTCCGGATACGGCTGGGGGCCGACAGCGCCTGGTCCTTCAACGCCGCCGCCCGCTTCAACGTGGCGGACCACGATCAGACGGATGGAATCGGGGGCCTGATCGGTCTCACCTACGCGTTGCGGCCGCCCCCGCCGCCCCCGCCACCCCCACCGCCTCCACCCCCACCGGAGCCGGACATGTATACCCTGACGGTGGCCAAGCACGGTGCGGGCTCCGGAGACGTCACCAGCCGGCCGGCCGGCATCGACTGCGGTCGCTCGTGCTCGGCCGAGTACGCCGACGGCTCCGAGGTCGCCTTGACGGCCCGAGCCGACGCCGGCTCCACCTTCGACGGCTGGAGCGGCGATCCGGATTGCTCCGACAGCCGGGTGACCATGGATGCGAACAAGTCGTGCACTGCGGCGTTCGGCAAGGTGCCCGAGGCTCCCAAGCCTCCCAAGGTCATCGAGAGCGTCTGTCTGTTCGCTTCCGGCAGCGCCCGGGTGGACAACCGCTGCCAGAAGATTCTCGATCGGGAGGTGGCCCTGCAGATGCGCGACGAGCCGGACTCCACCGCGCTGATCATCGGCTACAGCGATTCCAGCGGATCCGACGCCGTCAATCAGCGGCTGTCGCAACGGCGGGCCGAAGCGGTCAAGCAGCTTCTGGTCACCCGTCACGGGATCGACGCCGATCGCATCTCCATCGAGGGTCGGGGCTCGGCCGATCCGGTGGCGGACAACTCCACCACCGAGGGTCGTGCCAAGAACCGCCGTGCAGTGATCCGGGTGACGATCCAGGAGGATTGATCCGGATTTGATCCGGGAATCCGATCCTGAGACCTGATCCGGAGGGCTGATCCCGGCGCGGCAAGCGCCTCGATCCCCTCCGGGTCGTTCCCGCCCGGGGAATCGATCCCCGGGGAACCGTGCCCCGCGAAACGCGGGGCACGATCGTCTTTGGCGGAACGGTAAGGGACCGGTCGGGAACGGTCAGGCCGTCACCGGCCCCGGGGTCTCGGCCCGCGGTGTGAGGAGCTCCCTGCGCAGCGACACGGCGGCGCCGACGAGGCCGGCCAGGCCTCCCAGCAGGACGACTGCCACCGCCTCGCCGGCGGTGAGAAACCGGACCGACAGAAGCGACTGGAGCAGCGAGGGATCGCTGCTCCCCTGGAGAACCAGCCGATAGAAGCCCCAGAGCCCGCCCAGAGCCACCAGCCCGCCGAGCAGCCCCTGGAAGAAGCCCTCGACCCAGAACGGTCCGCGGATGAAGAACTCGGTGGCTCCGACCAGCCGCATGATGGCGATCTCGTCGCGGTAGAGATAGGCGGTGAGTCGAATCACGCTGGCGATGGTGAAGACCGCGGCACCCAGCAGCACGGCGCCCAGAATCAGCCCCACCATCCGCGCCAGCCGGATCGTTGTCCGGAGCTGGGCGATCCAGTCCCGATCGTCGTCGACCGAGCCGCTGGCCGGAGCCTGGCGGAGGCGCTCGACCCAGGCGGCGAAGCCGGGATCGGTGGCCGCTTCGAGCCGATAGCCCACCTCCAGCGACGCCGGCAGATCCTCGACCAGATCCGCCAGACCGGGGAGCTGGCGCCGGAAGCGCTCCTGGGCCTCCTCGGCAGAGACGCTCTCGACCCCGATAACCCAGGACGGCTCCCGGGCCAGCTCCTCCAGGGCGGTCCGCTCGGCGTCCAAAGCTTCGGCGTCGAGATACACCAGCAGCTTCGCCTCGGTGCTCCACTGACTCACCCGTGCGGAGAGATTGGTCGCCGCGAGAAGGAACACGCCTCCCAGGAACAGACTGACCGCGATGGTGAGCACGGCGAGCAGGCTGACCTTCCAGCTCCGGACCAGGTTGAGCCAGGCCTCGCGAGCGAAGTAGACGAGCGCCTGGAGGAAGGTCAAGAAGCGTCCTCCAACCCGTGCCAACCGGTGGGCTCGGCTGTTCCGGCGCCGGCCTCGGATTCCGGGTCCGGCACCGTTTCCGCCCCCTCGCCCCGGTGGGGTGCGTAGACCGGCTCGTCTCCGGGCAGCGGCTCGGAGCCCCGCAAGGACTCGTCACCCACCAGCCGCCCCTCGGCCAGGGTGAGCACCCTGCGGCCGACCCGCTGGATCGTGTTGCGGTCGTGGGTGGCGATCAACAGGGTGGTCCCCCGGCGATTGATCTCCAGAAAGAGCTTGAGAATCTCCCAAGACAGATCGGGATCCAAGTTGCCGGTGGGCTCGTCGGCGATCAGCAGCTCCGGCTCGCTGATCAGGGCCCGGGCGATGGCCACGCGCTGCTGCTCCCCTCCCGAAAGCTCCATCGGAAAGGCGTTCAAGCGATGGGCGAGACCCACCCGGCGCAGCGCCTGATAGGCGACCTTCTTCTGAGACTTCAAGTCCTGACCCAGAATGCGGGGAAGGTAGGTGACGTTCTCGAACACCGTCTTGCGGGGAATCAGCCGAAAGTTCTGAAACACCACACCGATGGTTCGCCGCAGATAGGGAATCTTGGCCCGCGGGATAGACGACACGTTGCGTCCGTTGACCAGGATCTGTCCCTCGCTGGGGACCTCCTCCCGAAAGATGAGCTTGAGCAGCGTCGTCTTGCCGGCGCCGCTGGCTCCGGTCAGAAAGACGAACTCGCCGCGCGGGATCCGGAAGGTCACGTCCTGGAGCGCCTGCTGGCCTCCAGGGTAGCGCTTGCCGACATGGAAGAACTGGATCACGGGTGCTCCGTCTACCGGTTCACGACGAGGAGGTCGGGGACGTCGAAGACGCCGAGGACGTCAAGGTTTGAGCGAGACTCTGGCGCAGAAGGCTCCGCACCTTCCGGGGTGCCGCCCGTCCCGCGGATCGATCCATGACCCGACCGATCAGGAAGCCTAACAGCCGCTCCGGGGCGCCGCTCCGGTTGAAATCCACCAGGCTCTTTCCCGGCAGCGGCTGTCCTCCCGGAGCCTCGTGTAGGAGCTTGCCGGCATCCTCCTCCAGATGCAGCCGCTCGAGACCGATTCGCTGAGCGTGGAGGCTGAGAGGCAGTCGGCCACCCGTGGCCAACGGCTGGCGGTATTGCGTGATCTGATACCCCTTCGGGAGATCCGGATAGAAGTAGCTCTTGCGGTCGAATGCCGAGCGTCGCTGCACCCGGGCACCGAGAGCGAGGGCCAGCGTCACCGCCAGCTCCACGGCCCGGCGATTGAGTGTGGGGAGAGCCCCGGGGTAGCCCAGGCAGATCGGACAGACGAGGGTGTTGGGCTCGGCGCCAAAACGGTGGGGACAACGACAGAACATCTTGGTCTTGGTCCGCAACTGGACGTGGACCTCCAGCCCGATCACGGCTTCGTAGGGCACGAGACGCATTATCCCACGCTCGATTCGGACACTAGAATGGGAGCACGACCGGTGAAGCCGATGCCCATCGATTCTCGAGGAGGAGGTCTTCATGCTGAAGAGATTTGCTGTGCGACTCACGATTTTCTCCGCCGCGTTGCTCGCTCTGAGCCATGGTGTGGCGTTTGCTGACGAGTGCGCGCCTGCCGCCGTGGTCTCTTGCGAGACTGCCGGCCCCCAGGCGCCACGGGATGTCGACAACCCCACGGGTACCAATCCGGTGCGCTTCGCCAAAGCACCGCCCGCGGCCGATATGAGGCTCTGCGACATCCACTTTCACCGGTTCGCCGAGCACAAGGTTCGAGACTCCGTGGATGCCGGTCGTCTCGACGCCGATACCGTGGCGGCTCTGGGGCAAGGCGAGGGCTATGTCTGCCGGGAGGGTGAAGCTCTTTTCGCCACCCGGGACGAGCCGGGGACGGTCGCTCATCGTGAAGGCTGTCAAGGCGTCGGGTTTGGCGACACCATCGAGGTCCACTGGGTCTTCACGACCTGTGACGTCGAGCCGGCCCCGTGCCTCACGAGCTGCTTCAGCGGCGCCTGCAGGAATCCCCAGTTGCGGGTGGAAGCACAGGTTTTTTACCTGACAGACCCAGACTATCCGCGACCCGAGGACTGGGCCGAAGAAGGTTATGCAGCGGCCCCACCCGAATCCGACGACAGGGTGGAGTACCTGGGCTCCACGACCGGGTCAGCGTACAACGAAGAAGACGCCTGCTCGCCGTTCCAGGTCACCTGGAGTGTCCGGCGTGATTGCCGAGCCTTGACTCTGGAGAGCCTCGATGCGTGGTGCGAGCACAACGAATTTGAAGAGGATCACCCTCATGGGGTGAGGAGCTTGGTGACCAAGCCTGGGCGTTTGTCCGAGATCCGGTAATCGCCGGACTCTACAATAGGGCTATGGTTTGCTCGGGCTGGTTCCCGCCATGTGGGCCGCGGCCAGGATCTTGGCAGTCGACTCTCGTTCCTCTCGGTCTCCTCTTCGTGCTGAGCGCTTCCTGCGGCGGCGAGGTGCCCAACCTGCGCTCGGCCGGAACCACGATCGTCTGTCTCGGCGACTCGATCACCGCGGGGGTCGGGGCCGCAGGCGCGGGCTATCCGGAGATCCTGGCAGACCTCCTCGGGACACCGGTGCTCAACCACGGCGTGCCCGGGGATACGGCAGCCGCCGGCCTGGCTCGTCTGGATACGGTTCTGGCAGAAGATCCCTGGCTCGTGATCGTCGAGCTCGGGGGCAACGACGTGCTCCGACGCCTTCCCCAAGAAGACACGGAGCGGGCACTGCGGGGGATCGTGGAAGGGGTCCTGGCAGCCGGTGCCGTGCCCTTGCTGATCGAGCTCAACGGCCCCCTCTTGGGAAGCTACGGAGGGCTCTTCGATCGCCTGGAGGCGGACTACAGGGTTCCCGTTCTGGAGGGAGCTCTCGGGGACGTTCTCTTCGACCCCCGCCTGAAGAGTGACACGATCCACCCCAACGACGCAGGCCACCGGCGCTTGGCCGAGGAGGTCGCAGCGCGGGTCCGACCTTGGCTGAGGGCGCGGAGGGCTCTGAAATGAGCGAGCCATGAGTCGGTTGGGCGGGGGCGGTGGCTCGCCGGTGTGGGCCGACGCCCTGGAGCGGGGAGGGGAGCCTCGCGAGCGCGTGGAAATCCGATTCGTCGGCCGGGATCCGTCATTCTCCTCCCTTCGCCATCCCTCGCCGGAGGAGGTGTTTTCGGCGCTCTCCGGGTCCTCAGAGACCTCCGTGGACGTGGCCTGGGTCCGGCAGATCCATTCGGCGCAGGTGCTGGACGCGGCTCCCGGTTGTCGCGGCGAAGGGGATGCCTTGGTCACCGACCGGCAGGGGTTGGCGCTGGCGGTGGTGACGGCGGATTGCGTGCCGATCCTGCTCGCCTCCCGCGAGGTGGGTGGGGGGATCGCGGCCGTCCATGCGGGTTGGCGGGGAATCTCCAAGCAGATCGTGGTCGGGGCTCTGACACGCTTGCGGGCCCGCCCCGCCTCCGTGCTGGCCTGGATCGGGCCGGCCATCGGTCCTTGCTGCTACGAGGTGGGACCCGAGGTGGTGCAAGCGGTCGCTCGAGCTTGTGGGGTCGGACGGACCGAAGAGCTGGTCCGGCCGAATCCGGATCCGACGCGGTCGAATCCCCACCTGGATCTGGTGTGGGCGGTGGAGACTCAGCTCAGGGCGGCGGGGGTCGAGGACATCCGTCGGCTCGGCGGTTGTACCCGCTGTCATCCCCGCGAGCTGTGGAGCTACCGGCGGGACGGCTCCGCGGCCGGACGCAACCTCGCCTACGTCTGGATCCCCGCCCTGCGGGCCAGCACGCCCCGGGGCTCGCGGGCAAACGCTCGAAGCTGACCGCAGGCGGCGGACACGTCGTCGCCACGGCGTCGGCGCACCGTGGCGATCAGGCCCTTGTCCTGGAGGCGCTTCTGAAAACGGACGACCTGGGCGTCCGGCGGGGAGACCATCGACTTTCCCAGCACTGGATCCGGGTTGACGGGGATCAGATTGACCTTGGAGGGCACCTGCGCGATCCGCCGCGCCACGGCGTCGGCGTCTTCGAGACGATCGTTGAAACCCCGGATGAGGATGTACTCGAAGGTGATCTTCTCGCCCCGGTCCAACGGCCAGCGACGGAGGGTCGTCATCAGCTCGCCGAGAGGGTGGGTCCGGTTGAGGGGCATCATCTCGCTCCGCCGGTCGTCGTCCGGTGCGTGGAGCGAAACCGCCAACTGGGGCCGGCGGGGCCAGCGTGCCATGGCTTCGATGCCCGGGATCACCCCCGCCGTCGAGACCGTGATCCGGCGCCAGGAGATCGACTCGCTCAGGATCGAGAGAGCCCCCTCGAGGCCCTCCAGGTTGAGCAGCGGCTCCCCCATGCCCATGAAAACCAGGTTGACCCGGCGAGGCTCCTCGGTCCAGTGACGCCGGATCGTGAGCCATTGACCGACGATCTCGCCGGCGCTGAGATTCCGTCCCGCACCCCAGTAGCCGGTGACGCAGAACGTGCATCCCAAGGCGCAGCCGGCCTGGCTCGAGAGGCAGAGGGTGCGCCGGTCTCCGTCGGGAATGTCCACCGCCTCGATCCCGGCGCCATCGTCGAGCCCCAGCAGGTACTTCACCGTGCTGTCGGGAGATTCGCGGCGCTCACGGACCTCGGGCAGCCCGATGCGGAAGCGCTGGCGGAGCTCCGCCCGGAGCGACTTCGACAGGTTCGTGATCTGGTCGAAGCTCTCGACCCCCTGGTGATGCAGCGCCCGGTGGACCTGTTGGACGCGGAAGGGCCGATCGATCCAGGGCTCGAGTAACCCGTGGAGCTGCTCGGGAGAGCGTCCCAGGAGGGAGGGCTTTGGAGATTTCGAGTCCATCGGGGTTGACAACGGAAAACGGGGAAGGGCTGTTCCCGGTGGCTGCTCCCTGTGCCTTCTCCGGATCAGGCCACCGCCCGTCGAGGGGGGCCGCCGGGTAGGGGTCACGACACCCGGGTCAGCGTCGACGTCGGCGGGGTCGCCGGGTGGGGTCGATTCCGATCGATCGCAAGAACGCCAGGTCCCGGCCGTAGATCCGGAACGCCGGCTCCGAGGTGCTGGGAGGCTCGGGGGGATTCGGTGGGGAATCGGGATCGAGAGGTCGCTTCTCCAGGATCACCGTGAGCGTCTCTTGTGGTCCCTGCCCATTCGACCGGGCGAGGCCAAGCGAGATCGCGTACCCCTCGTGGTGAAGCTGCCGCAGCGTCCGGCTGGCGTCGGACGAATCCGAGATCGCCTCCGCCAGAGTACGGCCCAGATCCCGGAACATCCGCCGAAGCTTTTCGTTGCTCTCCATGGTCACGATTCCTGAGTCACGATGCCTGCTTTCCCGTGCTGTCCCCGAAAGGATCGCCGCCGATTATGTGCGCCACGTCGGGAGCCTGTCAAACGGGATAGGATCCCGACCCATGGTGCTGCCACCGGCCATCGCGACCTCCCTTCGGCGCAGGGGTCACCGTTGGGAGCGGGCGGAGTCTCTGGTGGGCGACGTGAGCCAGCGCCGGTATTTGCGCCTGCGCTCGGAGCGGGGGTCGAGCCGGATCTTGGCTTTGTATCCGGACGCTTTGCGGGACACGTGCCGGCGCTTCGAGCGCACGACCGAGGCCCTGACCCGAGCGGGGGTGCGGGTTCCCGAGATCCTGGACGCCGACTGCGCTTCCGGCTGGATGCTGGTCGAGGATCTCGGACCGCAGACCCTCTACGATCGCTTTCGGGGGGAGGCGGATCCCTGGAGCCGAATGCTGCCGTGGTACCTCGAGGCGGCACGTATGGCGGCACGGATCGCGCGGCTTCCGGCACGCCGAGCATCCCTCAACCCGCCCCTGGGCCGGGAGTCGCTGCTGCGGGAGCTCGACCAGACCTGGGCCGCATTCCTCGAGCCGGCGGGATTGCGTCGCGACCAGGCGGAGGGGCGGCGGCTGGACGAGCTCCTCGGAGCGGTGTGCCGGCGTCTGACCTCCGAGTCTCTCGTTCCGTGCCATCGGGACTTCATGGTCCGCAATCTCGTGCCCCTGGGGCCGCCGGGTCCCGGGACGTTGGGGCTTCTCGACCATCAGGATCTTCGCGTCGGGCCCAGGTGGTACGATCTCGCCTCGCTGCTCAACGACAGCCTCTTCCCACCGGAGTCTCTGGCGCTGTCGGTTCTGCAGGAACAGGGGATCTCCACCGGACCCCAGCGACGAGCCTACCGGCGCGCGGTGGTGCAGCGAGCTTTGAAGGCGGTCGGCACGTTCGCCCGTCACGGAGCCCATCGCCGTCTCATCCGGCCGACCTTGAGACGGGCGCTCGATCACTTGGAGAAGCTCCCCGAATCCAGAGGGCTGCTGAAGGATCTCCCCGGTCTGCGACGCCGCTTCGATCTGCTAGACTGATTGTGAGATGGGCGAGGACGCTACCGTTCGCGTCCCCCGCCGGAGGAGGTAACCATGACCGTGCTTTCGACCATCCTCGGACCACTATTTCTCGGCGGCCTCGGAATGCCCGAGCTTCTGGTGCTGCTGGCCATCCTCGTGCTGCTCTTCGGGGCCAGCAAGCTGCCTCAGATCGGTCGCGGCCTCGGAGAGGGAATCCGCAACTTCAAGAAGGGGCTGAAGACCGAGGGTGGAGACTCCGAGCGCCTCGAAGAGGGTCAAGCTCCCGACCCCCCGAGCTCCTGAGACCCTCCCTGGCCGGGTCCCCTGTTGGGCCCGGTTGGCGAGCCTGCTGAAGAGCCTTGCCGGAGAAGTCAACTACTGGAAGAGGATCAAGTCCTGGGCTCCGGACGTCTGCCAGGCGTTCCGGTGGTGGCTCAGATAGAGGGAGAGCACCCGGTCGACATACCTGCGCGTCTCCCGAAACGGTGGCACTCCTCCGTAGCGGGCGACGTTCGCCGGTCCAGCATTGTAGGCCGCCAGCGCCAGGTCCAGGCTACCGCCGTACTCGTCGAGCAGCTCAGACAGATAGCGGGTTCCCACCTCGATGTTGGTCAGAGGGTCGGTCAGGTTGCTGGCACCGTATTGCAGACCGGTCGTCGGCATCACCTGCATCAGTCCCACGGCTCCCTGAGGTGAAACTACCCGGGGACGGAAGCCCGACTCCACCTCGACCAGGGCCGCCAGCAGCAGACCGTCGATGTCGTGCTGCAGGGCCGCTCGCGAGATCTCGGCCCCGAAAGGCACCGTCAAGAGCTGCTCTCGCCGAGCTTCCTCGTCCGTATAGTCACGGAACAGCTCGAAAGCGAGGGGCTTCGACGCGGCGGCCCGCGTGAGATCCCTGGGGCTCAGCGCGGTCATCCCGTCGGTCGTACCACTGAGCCAACGGGCGATCTCTTCGAGCGCCAGGACCTCCTCCGGTTCCAGGCTCGGGGGAGCGGTCGGCACCGACGAGCCGGAAGGTATCGAGTTGAAGGAGAGCACCAGAAACAGCCCGGTCGCCAGGACGACGAGCGATTTGCGTCTCTTGGGTCTCGCAGGTGGGGTCATGGCCGAGGGCTCCGGGTGGGATTCCAATCTACACGTCGAGCGCCGCCGGAGAGCAGACCTCGGGCGGCGCGTCCATTCAGAAGAACAAGCTGGAGGCGAGATTTATGCCATGTGCTCAGGAGCGATCAGCCGCGAGAGTCTTGCCGGTCGGCAACCCGTCGTCCGGATCGCCCTCCGAGCCGGCTGAGCTCGGCGGTGGAGATTCCGAGGTTGGACACTTTGTTGCGAAGCGTGTTGCGGTGGATGCCGAGGGAGCTTGCCGATCGTCCGAGATTCCCCTCGTGGTGGCGGAGCGAGCTGACGATGAATTGACGCTCGAACTCCCGCCGGGCTTGCTCCAGGGTGACCCCCCGGGTGACCAAGACCTCGACGAGCTCGGCCAAACGGCCGTTGAGATTGAATCCGTTGAGCTTGGACTGGGGCACAGGGCTTTCCTCGGGAACCGCGATGAAAATCAGGATAGCACAAGCGACCAGCCGGTGACAGCTGGGTGACAAAGCCACGTCGGAGCCGGCGGCGGGAGTGCGAGCTCAGCGGGATTCCTGACGCGCGGTCACTTGATGAACAGGCGATCCCCGGGGTAGATCTCGTACCGCGACCGGAGGATCTTCGCGACGGCGCTACGCTCCCGCACCGTCAGGATGCCGAGCTCCCCGATGACGAACGGCGGAAGGCCCTCGCGGTTGATGCGGTAGATCGTGAAGATGTCTCCGGGGAGAATGTCGTCTCCGTCCCCTCGGTCGATATAGACCACGCTGTCCTCACCCAGGGTGAAGATATCCTCGTGGCTGTAGAGAATCACGGGAGCGTCCTGCAGACTTTCGTGGGTGGTGGGCAGGTTGATTGGCCACAAGGGTCCTCTCCGTGCGAGAGGGACCGGCTCGGGCTGGAAGGGCTCGAGAGTGTCACCGACCCGGATCGGGTCGCAGCTATGTACGATCTCTCCGATCGCCGTGGTCTCCTGGGCCGAAAGGATACGGATCCGACCCTGGTACCGGTACAGCCTGCCAAAGGCCTTCCCCGTCAGGGGATGGTGGATCTTTTGCCGTGGAGAGACTGCGGTGAAGAGCTGTCCCGGATACATCCCCACCTGGAGACCCCCGTCGAGATACACGATCTCGCCCGTATCGAGACCGAACTTCGCGGTGTCCGTGATGCCATAGATGCCTTGGAGGCCACGCCGATAGCCTTGGCGGTTGAGCCCGGCGATGGACGGAAGTACGGCGCCGTGCTCGGAGCCGATGATCCGATACTGGAAGTCCCGATCGAGATCTCCGATGAAGCCAGTGCAGTAGATGTCGCTCTCCGAGCCCAGGGGCACGGGGGGAGTCGCTGCTCCGCTGGCGGACAGGATGCCCATTTCGTCGACGTCGGAGCCCCGGGATCTGGTGGATTCCTCGTCCGCCGCGCCGCTGTCACCGAGCTCCGCCAGGGTGTCGACCGTGGTGACCTCCAGCGTGATCACCAGGGGATCCCCCGGGTAGATCCAGTGGGCATCGAGGATGTATTGATTCCTCTCCCAGAGCTGCGGCCACAGGTAGGGGTCGCCAAAGAAGCGCGCCGCCAGACCCCAGAGCGTGTCTCCCCGCTCGATGATGTGGATCTCGGCTCCCTCGGGAAAGGTCGCGGGTGGGTCCCAGGCGGTCCAGTGATCGTCCACCAGCTTGAGATCGCGGGGCGGTCGATCGGCTGCCGAGACCCCGAGGGCCGGAAGGAGTAGACCTGCCAGGAGCAGTGCAAAGCTGATTCGTCTCATCTCGAAACCCTCGTGTCGGGTTGAGCGCTCACCGCGAAGATTGGCGGCCTGTTTATAGTAAAGTCGCTATGGATCTTAGCTCGTTTCAGCGTGGAATGTCAAGGCTGAGGGGCTCTTGTACCCTATCTCTTCAAGCATTGCTTGAGGTTTTGATGGGCTCGGTGGCGGGGGAAGGGGCTAGGGAAGCCGGCCCTGCCGATCCCGGGCGACGGCGGCGGCGGGAGACTCGGGGAAGCGCCGCAGGACCGCCCCGTAGGTCTCGCGGGCGCCTTCGGCGTCTCCGAGGGCCTCGAGGACCTGGCCGGCCTTGACCAGGGCGTCCGGCACCTTGTTGCCCTCGGGGTAGCGCTCGACCGTCTCGCGGAAGGCCGACAGAGCGCCTCTCAGGTCGCCCCGCGCGTAGCGGGCCTCTCCGATCCAGTACTGGGCATTGTCGGCAAGGTCGCTGTTTCCATGGGCCTGCAGAAAGCGTCGGAAGGTGCTTTCCGCGTCAAGATAGCGCCCGCGGTGGTAGAGCGTATACCCCTCGTCGTACAGCTCCTGTGCCGCCGGTGTGACCGGTGACACCGGTGGCGTCGCGGTCGGGCTCTCCGGGAGAGAGGGGTCGGAGGCCGAGGGGCGCTGCGCGGGGGCCGCTGGCGGCTCCGGCTCGATCTCGATCTCCTCGAGCAGGGGAGGCTCGGCGGCTTCCGTGCCCGAGAGGTCGGGTGCTGAGCGAGCGGAGGCCCGTGGTTGCGCGGTTTCCGGGTGGCGGGGCGGGTCGTCGGTCTGCCCGGCATGGGCCCGTGTCGGAGTCCCAGGGAATCGGGCTTCGAGCTCGGCGACCTTCTTGCGGAGGCGGGCGATCTCCACCTGGTGCATCCGGGCCTGCTCCTGGAGCTCGATCACCCTTCGCTTGAGCTCCTCTGTCTCCGAGGCGCTCAGGCCCTCCCCTCCCGTGGTTCCAGAAGTCGCACAGCCCAACCCCAGGAGCACCGCGAGCCCGAGCGTCCCCAGCCCGAGCATCCTCGTCAAGCCCCCGGAGATTTTCCGAGTCGGTTCGCTCATCGGTTCTCCTCCACGGCCCCTGACCGCTGCTCGGAGCCTTCCCCTGGCCCTTCGTCCTTGTCCTGGGTCTCCGCGTCACCGTCGCTGGCCTCCTGGGGAGGGGGCACCTCGACCTGGGGAATGTCGGAGATGTATTCGCTTTCCGGAAATTCCTCGCGCAAGCGTTTGAAGGCAGAGAGCGCCTTCAGCTTGTACTCGCGGGTCTTGCCCTCCCGGTATGAGCTTCCAAGATAGAACAGCACCTTGTCCCGCTCCGGATACTTCGAATAGTTTTCCAGCAAATACTCGAAGCGCTCGATCGCCCCGAGGTGGTTTCCGTATCGCTGGTAGAAGTAGCCGACGACGAACTCGTGCTCCGCGAGGCTGTCCACCACGAGCCGAATCTGCTCGCCGGCTTGCTCGGCGTACTCACTGGTTGGATACAGGCGCATGAGCTCCTCGAAGGCCTCGTACGCCTTTATCGTCGAGCTCTGATCCCGGTCCGCCCGACCGATGCGTTTGGCGAGACTGTTGGCCAGTTGGAACTGGGCGTAGGCGGCCTGGTCGCTGGTGGGAAAGCGATTGAGAAAGTCGCGGTACTTGGTCTCCGCCTGGATGAAGTTGAGGCGCCCGCCCTGCAGGTAGTAGGTATCCGCCACCAGGAGCAGCGCCTCCCGGCCGCTTCGGGAGTTCGGCTCCACCTCGAAGGCGTGGATGAGATGGCGTCGGGCCTTGTTGTACTTCTCCTGCTCGAGGAGGCTCTTGCCTTCCGCCAGAGCCTCTTCGGCGGAAAGACGCAGGATGGGATCGTCCTTGATGCCCCCTCCGCAACCAAGGGTGGCGGAGGCCAGGATCGACAGACAGAGTGCCAAGAAGAGAGTCGTCGAAATGTGCTTCATGCAGTCTCCAGCCCAGCGTGCTGGCGCAGGTTGTCGATAGCCGCCGCCGCGTCGTCAGCGCCGAAGATCGCGGACCCTGCGACACACCAGTCCACTCCCGCTTGCGCCGCTTGCCGGATCGTCTTCGGTCCGATGCCTCCGTCCATGGCGATCTCCGCGTGCACATTCCGCGCCTGAAGGAGGCCGCGGAGCCGCCGTGCCTTGTCGAGGGCGTAGGGCAGGAAGGGCTGACCGGCGAAACCCGGATTGACCGACATCAGCAGAATGTAATCCACCTGGGGAAGAATGTCTGTCAGGACCTCGACCGGGGTCGCGGGATTGAGCGCCACCCCGGCGGCCGCGCCGCGATCGTGGATCCGCCGCAGCAAACGGTCTAGGTGTACCGACGCTTCCCAGTGAACGGCGACGGATCGCACACCGGTGTCCAGATAATCATCCAGCAGACGGCCGGGGCTCTCGACCATCAGGTGCACGTCCAGCGGGAGTCGGGTGTGCTCGGCGATCGCCGCGATCACCGGAGCGCCAAAGGTCAGGTTGGGAACGAAATGACCGTCCATGACATCGAGGTGCACCCAGTCGGCCCGTCCCTTCTCACAGACGGCCAGAGCACCGGCGAGGTCGGCCAGATCGGCGGCCAGAATCGAGGGCGCTATCTTCATCGAGGCAGAGCTTTCATCGGAGCACGGTCGGGTCCATGAGCTCACCGGATCGCTTCGGGATTCGAGCCTTGGGGATCTTCGTCCTGTGTCGGAGCTGCCACGACCAGAGAGATGGCGTCCCGGGGTGTGAGTGGATGTCCGGCGAGCGGAAACTGACGCAAGATGATACCCGATCGGGCGCCTTCGTACCGCTCGAACTTGACGCTGCCAAACCGAAACCCCCAGCTCTGCAGGAAGAGCCGGATCCGGTCGTAGTCCCGATAGACCAGATCCGGCATCAGGTACGTCTTGGAGCTGTCGCCACGGGACAGCAGGAGATTCACGCTCGCCATGGGGGCGACCGTGGATCCCGGCGTAGGGGCCTGATCGACGACGCTGCCCGCAGGGTGCTCGTCGTAGATCTGGAGGGTGCGTCCCAGGGTCAGCCCGGCGGCGGCGAGGGTCACTTGGGCTGCCGGGAGGCCCCGCCCGCTCAACTCCGGGACGGTCAGTCGCTCCGGCCCCAGCGACAGCACGACCTGGACCGGGCTTCCCCGCTTCACCAGAGTCCGTTGGGCGGGCTCTTGCAGCATGACGGCGCCGGGAGGAATCTCCGCATCGAAGCGTCCGCCTCCTTCCGCTCGCCGAAGCACGAGGCCCTGATCGGCGAGGATGCGCGCGGCTTCGGCTTCGCTGCGCCCGATCAGGCTCGGGACCGAGGTGACACCGCTGCGGACGAAGAGATTGAAGGCCACGTACCCGGCCAGGATGAAGCACATCGCCACGGCCCCCAGGTAAGCCCCCCGGACGAGGATCTTGAGGGCTCTTGTGGCGAGCGGCGACATTGCGAGCGAGTCTAGCAGGCGGCGACGAGCCCTCAGCCTCCGAAGTTGCGTGCCAGGTCGAACCAGATGACCATCAACATCAGGAGCATGATGAGCACGAACCCGACCTGGGTGACCGCCTCCTTGATCTTGAGCGGAAGGTCGCGGCGAATCACCGACTCGACCAGGAGGATCACGATCTGACCGCCGTCCAGGATGGGGATGGGCATCAGGTTGAGGATCGCGATGCTGATGCTGATGAAGCCCATGAAATAGAGCAGCGAGGAGAAGCCCCGTTCCGCGGCGGCGCCGCTCTGGGCGGCGATTTCGATGGGGCCCCCGAGATTGCTGCGAGCGGAGAGCTCACCGGTGAGGATCTTGCCGAGCAGGAGGAAGGTCTGACGAACGATCTCGATGTTCTGGTGCACGCTTTCCCGGAGCGCGCGGACAAATCCGTACCTCTGGTAGGCGCTGACACCGATCTGGACTCCGATCTTGCCGCTGCCTCCGCGGTCCTCGGGTACCACGGCGACGCTCACCAGCTCCCCGTTCCGTTCCACCTGGAGGGTCACTTCCTCGCCGGCGTGGGCCTCGATGTGCTCCACGAAATCGGTCTGGCTGACGATCGGCTTGCCGTCCATCGTCCGGAGCTGGTCTCCCGGCTGGAGCCCCGCCGCCTCGGCCGGCCTTCCCGGCTCGACCCGGATGATCTGGGGCAGCACCTTGGGCACGAGCCCGGCCCAGTCACCCATCTCGTAGCGGGGCACCCTCGCCGGTGTCACCCGGGTCGTTGCGGTCTCCTCCGACTCGCCGCGCTGGTAGCGCAGAGTGACCGGTCGTTCGGGCGAGGTTTGGAGGACGAACGCGAGGGCCTGCCACGAGTCGGTCTCGTCACCGTTGGCGGTGAGGATCCGATCCTCGGGCTGAAGCCCGGAGACGGCCGCCGACGAGTCGGGCTCGATCCGGCCGATGACGGGATCGACCCGACTGAAGTTCATCAGCTCGATCCCGATCATGAAGGTGAGGGCGATCAAGGCGACGGACAGGACCACGTTCATCACCGGGCCGGCGAGATATACCAGGATCCTCTGCCAGCGAGGCTTGCTCAGGAACTCCCGCGGGTCCCCGGTGGCGTCCTCGGGATTCTCACCGCCCAGGGCCACATAACCGCCCAGGGGGATGAGCGAGACCCGGTAGTCGGTCTCGCCCCGCTGGGTACCGAAAAGACGCTTGCCAAAGCCGAGGGAGAAGGTCTTCACCCGGGTGTCGAACAGCTTGGCGACCAGCAGGTGCCCCAGCTCGTGGATGAAGATGATGACGCCGAGAGCGAAGATGAAGGCGAGGAGGCTGGTCAGAAGCTGGGTCATGGAATCGCTCTGGAGGTCGGTTGCAAGGTGCCTCGTGTCAAGGTGCCTCGTGTCAAGGTGCCTCGTGTGGTGAGTCCGGCAGCCGAGGGCTCTACAGGAGAGCTTCGACGTGGGCGACTGTACAACAGCATCGGAGGGGTGGCGATTCCCCTTTTGTCCCCTCTTGCCCCAGTCCCCTCTTGCTCCAGCTCATCCGACCATCAAGGTGAGACCCAGCAACAGCACCGGAGCCGCGAAGAGCAAACCGTCGGTGCGGTCGAGAATACCACCGTGACCGGGTAAGAGCCGGCCCGAGTCCTTGATGCCGGCCCCTCTCTTGAGCATCGACTCCGCCAGATCTCCACACTGAGCCGCGACACCGGCCGCTGCGCCCAGGACGAGCCACTCCGCCTCCACGCAACCGAAATGCCACCAGCTCCACAAAGCGGTCGCGACGACGGCGCCGAGGAAGCCGGCGCCGGCACCGACCCAGGTCTTGTTCGGCGAGATGGAAGGGCTCATCTTGCGCCGCCCAAAAATCTTGCCGAAGTAGTAGGCGGCGGTGTCGCCGACCGCCACCACCATCAGCAGCAGGACCAGAAGCCAGGGATCCATCTGCTGGAGACGCCAGCAGCTCACCACCGGCAATGCGATGTACACGCTGCCGAAAGAGAGACAGCCCAGGGCCGGGAGCGCCTGTGCGGCCGGGGTGCCCGAGAGGAGCAGGGTCGCCGCGACCACCGGGCCGAGCAGCAGAGCGATGAGGAGAAGCACGGCCTGTAGGGGCACCCCTCCGCTGCCGGGAGTGAGCCCGAGGGCCAGCAGCAGGGTCAGCGGCGGCAGCAGCAGCAAGAGCAGCCGCAGCGGAGCGTCGGGTGCCCAGGTCCGTCCGATGCGGACCAGCTCCACGGCAGCGAGCTCCGCCGGCCCGAGCGCCAGGAGAAGGAACCAGCGGTCCGAGAGAAAGAAGACGGCCAGCAGAACCAGGGTTGCGAGGACCAGAGAGGTGAGGATGCGCAGCATCCCGGGCTCAGCCCTGCTGTCGCCTGGCCGTCACCACGGCGTGTGCTTCGGGATCGGAAAGCTGCTCGACCAGTCCGCCGTACCTTCGTTCTCGCTGCTGAAAGTCGACAAGCGCTTGGAAGAGCTCGCTACGGCGGAAGTCCGGCCAGAGCGTCCGGGTGACCCAGATCTCCGAATACGCGATCTGCCAGAGCAGGAAGTTGGAGATTCGCAGCTCACCGGACGTACGGATCAGCAGATCGGGATCCGGCAGCCCCGAGGTGTACAGATACCGCCCGAGCGTCTCTTCGTCGATATCCGCCCTTTTGCCGGCCGCCCAGTCCTGGACGATCTGCCGGCAGGCGTCGACGATCTCGCACCGGCCGGAGTAGTTGAGGGCGATGTTGAGCTGGAGACCGCCACAGTCCCGGGTGGCGTCCAGGGCCGTTTCCAGAGCTTGGGTCACCGAGGGGTCGAGCTCCTTCCAGCGCCCCAGAATCTGCAGCTTGATGTCGTTGTCGACCAGGCTTTGGAGCTCTCTGCGGATGTAGTCCTTGATCAGGTTCATCAGCGTCCACACCTCGAAGCGGGGACGCTTCCAGTTCTCCGTCGAGAAAGCGTAGAGAGTGAGAGCCTCCAGCTTGAGCCGAGCCGCCATCTCCACGGTCTCCCGAACCGACTCCACACCGGCCATGTGGCCTTCCACCCTGGACAGACCGCGTTGCTGCGCCCAGCGCCCATTGCCGTCCATGATGACGGCGACGTGACGGGGAAGGCTGGTCAGGTCCAGACGGCGGACCAACAGCTCTTCCGGCGATCCCGGCTGGGCGAGCTTGCTCCGATCGATCATGGCTCAAAGGCTCCTAAAGGTACCATAGTTTGCGGGGCCGGATGCGGCCGGCTCCGGGGCTTTCTCAACGCCCTCGGGTGGCGTGGATGATCGCCTCCATGTGTCCCAGGTACCGCTCGAGGGCCTCGCGGCCCTGGTGGGTGAGCCGGTACACGGTGTGGGGCATACGGCCCTTGAAGGTCTTCTCGCACATGAGGTAGCCGGCCTCCTCGAGCTTGCGGGCGTGGACGCTGAGATTGCCGTCGGTGGCGCGGAGGAGACTCTTCAAATCCTTGAATGTGAGAGAGTCGTTCACCGCCAGCGCGCTGATGATTCCCAAGCGCATTCGTTCGTGGATCAGCCGCTCGAGCTTCAGCGGAGCCCTCTCCGGATGCCGCCGATCCGAAGCCTCCTCCGGAGTGGGCTCGTCGGCCGGAGCGGTCTCCCGCAGTCGTGGGTGTCGCTCAGCCACCGTGTCTCCAGGCGATGACGGCTCCGAAGATCAGGTGGACGCCGCCGAATCCGGTGGCCAGCATGGGGTTGGCCCAGGGAGCCGGGGTGAAGAGGGCGAGACACCCCAGAAGCATGAAACACGCGCCCATGACAGGTACGATACGGACCGAGAACGCTCCGCCCGTGACGATGGCGGTGCCGTAGAGCAAAAGCCAGAGACCGGGAAGCAGGTGCGCTGCTTCGAGCTCCAGCAGGATCGGGGTGAGGATCGCACCGGCGAAAATCGGGGGTGCCAGACCCAGAGCGAACCGGCGGCCGGGCTTGGAGAAGACCGAGATGCGGGCGCGACGGGCCTTGATGAGAATGCCGCCCACGGTGAGCGTGGAAGCGACGACCGCCTCGAAGAGCCAGACGGTGAGCCAGCCGGAGAGGTCGGATTGGAGATGAGCGAGCCAGGCGGCGACCAGCGCCGTCGCACCGACCGCCATCTCTGCAAGGCCGGAGACGGCCGTGAACAGCGCTGCCCCTTCCATGGTCTCGCGAATAAACCGAAGGTTGTCCATGGCCCGCACATGGAGAGAGGAGGGCTCCGAACGATCCGGGGGCTCGATGGGACGCAAAGCGGGCACGGACCGAAGATAGCGTCTCTCCTTGGGTTCGTCAAGTACTTTGCATCGCAAAGGGATTACCGAAAACATACAAAGAGCCAGAAGCCCGGCTGCTATAAGCTATCCGGGCTCATGGAAACTCGAGAAACGGGCTCCGACGCGAGCTCCGACGCGGTGGATCCCGTGCAGCGCCTCGCGGCGAGCCGTCGAGGGCGAAAGGCTCGGATCGTGCTCGCCGAAGGAACGGATCACCGGGTCGCCGCGGCAGCCTTCAAGGCGGCTGCCAGCGGACTGTGCCAGCCGGTCCTGGTGGGAGGGGCGGGCCCTTCGGTCGACCGATCGGACCTCACTGTGCTGGATCCGAACGAGGATCCGAGCCTGCCCCGGCTCGGCGCGCTCCTGCGACGTCGTCTGGCCGCCAAAGGGCGGGTCCTGAAGCCCTCCGAAGCCGAGACCCTGGCCCTGGATCCGCTGTACTATGCGTGTCTTCTGGTGGCCTGCGGACAGGCTGACGGGGCGGTCATGGGCGCTGTCGCGACGACGGCCGACACCCTCCGGGCGGCCCTCGCCTGTATCGGACCGAAGCCGGGGATCCGGACCGTCTCCTCGTGCTTCTTGATGACCTTTCCCGGGGGGCGATCGAGAATCTTCAGCGATTGTGCGGTCGTGCCCGAGCCCGAGCCGGATCAGCTCGCGGACATCGCCGAGGCGGCGGCGGAGAGCTGCCGGATCTTGCTCCAGGAGGAGCCTCGGGTGGCGTTGCTCTCGTTCTCGACGCTCGGAAGCGCGCGCCATCCCGCGGTGGACAAAGTGCGACGAGCGGTAGAGATCCTGCGCCGGCGAGATCCGGGCTTCGAGCTCGACGGCGAGCTGCAGGGGGACGCAGCTCTGGTACTCGAGGTGGCCGAGCGCAAGGCTCCGAGAAGCCCGGTGGCGGGCCGGGCCAACGTCTTGGTCTTTCCCGACCTGAATGCCGGCAACATTGCCTACAAGCTGACCGAGCGGCTGGCGGGCGCCCGCGCCGTGGGGCCCTTGCTCCAGGGACTGGCCGCACCCGTCCATGACTTGTCCCGCGGTTGCACGACGGACGATATCGTCAGCGTGCTCGCCATCACGGCGGCGGCTGCGCAACGTCGCGAGGAGGACGACCCATGAAGGTACTGGTCATCGGTGGAGGAGGAAGGGAGCACGCTCTGTGCTGGAAGATTCGGCAGAGCCCCCAGGTCGAGGAGCTTTTCTGCGCCTCGGGCAACCCGGGGATCGGGGAGATCGCCGACCTGGTGCCCATCTCGCCGGAGGAGACTCTGAAGCTCGCCGATTTCGCCTCCGAGATGCGGATCGACCTGACCGTCGTCGGACCCGAGCTGCCGTTGACCCTCGGCCTCGTCGATGTCTTTCGAGATCGCAGGCTCTCGGTGTTCGGTCCCGATTCCCGCGCTGCGGAGCTCGAAGGCAGCAAGGTGTTCGCCAAGGAGCTCATGATCCGCCACGGGATCCCCACCGCACGTTTCGAAGTGGTGCACGATGCGGCCGAGGCGCGCAAGGCGCAACGCCGCTTCGGATGGCCGCTGGTGGTCAAGGTCGACGGATTGGCCGCCGGCAAAGGGGTATCGATCTGTGAAGACGCCGAGGAGCTCGACCAGGCCCTGGCGACGATCTTCGAGGCGCGCAAGTTCGGGGTCAGCGGTGAGCGCGTGGTCGTGGAGGAGTTTCTCGAGGGGGAGGAGGCTTCCTTCATCGTCCTCGCCGATGGGGAGAGGGTCCTGCCGTTCGCGACCTCCAAGGACTACAAGAGGATCGGCGAAGGAGACACCGGCCCCAACACCGGAGGCATGGGCTCTCACAGTCCCTCGGGCGTGGTCTCCCGGGAGGTCGGTGCGGAGATCCTCGAGAAGGTGCTCAAGGCCACCGTCGAAGGGATGGCGGCGGAAGATCGTGCTTTCACCGGTTTCCTGTATGCGGGCTTGATGCTGACCGCGGAGGGTCCGAAGGTGCTGGAGTACAACGTTCGACTGGGGGACCCCGAAGCGCAGGTGCTGATGATGAGGCTGGAGGACGACCTGGTACCGGTGCTGGCGGCCGGTGCCGCGGGACGCTTCGACAGCCGCAAGCTGACATTCCGTCGCGAAGCGGCCGCTTGCATCGTACTCGCCAGCCCTGGATATCCGGGCAAGTCCCGCACCGGCGAGGAGATCGGGGGACTGGAGGAGGTGGGGGCCTTCCGGGAGGTCGAGATCTTCCATGCGGGTACCCGGCTCCAGGAAGGGCGGCTGGTCAGCTCGGGAGGACGCGTGCTCAATGTCTGCGCCACGGGCCCCCGGCTCGTCGACGCTTTGAAGAACGCCTATCAGGGGGTGGCCAAGATCGACTGGCCCGGAAAGGTCTTTCGCCGGGACATCGGTCGGCGCGTGTTGAAGCGCTCCGACCCGTGACCGGGATCCCGAGCCGCGGGCTTCCGGAGATCCTCGTAGGCCGGGAGTCTTCGTGGGCCGGACCGCGACGACGGGCGACGGACCGCCTCGGAATAGATCCTGTCCGCTGAGCCTTTTGATAGGGAACAAGCTGTCTGGAGCTTCTGAGATGAGTGGTTGTGCCGGTTGCGCATTCAAAGGTCTGTCCACTGCCATCGAAGACTCCTTTGTCGGAGTGCGATTTCGGGAAGAAACGAATTTGACCTTGTGCCGGACTGAAGGCCGGCGACTCTCCGTCGGTGACCCAGTGGTCGTGGAGCTCGAATCGGGACCTGCCTTCGGCACGATCCGTCGTTCGCCGATGCCGATCTTCAAACCGTGTCAAAAGGCGAATGCCCTCAAGATCCTGCGTTGCGCCACCGACGAGGATGTCCTCGCCCGAGAACGACAGCTCGAGAACGAGATGAACGGCAAGCTCTACTGTCGGGAGAGAGCCCGATCGTTGGGCCTGGACATGAAGGTATCGAGAGTGGATTTCTCGCTCAACGGCAAACGAGCGAAGTTTTACTTCACAGCCAACGGCCGGGTCGATTTTCGGCAACTGGTTCGAGATCTGTCGAGGAGGTTTTCGACCCGGGTGCGGATGGTTCAGGTGGGCGCGCGGGACGAGGCGGGTCTTCTGGGTGGCATCGGCATCTGCGGCAAGACCCTCTGCTGCTCGACCTGGCTCCAGGATTTCCGCCCCATCTCGATCCAGATGGCCAAGCGGCAGAATCTGAGCCTCAACCCATCCAAGATCTCCGGTCAGTGCGGTCGGCTCCTGTGTTGTCTGGCGTATGAGGACGACCGCTACCAAAGCGAGAGCCGGGATCCGAAGAGAAGCTCGACGCCTGACAGCCCAGACAAGATGCGCTCAACCGCGAAGACCCCGAGACCCAACAACCCGTCGGCACAGTCGACATCCAAGAATCCGGTGAAATGGCGAACCGCAAACTGATTCGTCCCGACCTCGACAGCAAGGCCCCGGCTTCTCGCGGCGTGAGGCGCAAGCAGACGCCGCCGGAGCAGACCAATGCCGAGGAGTTCTATTACCTCAAGCAGATGGCGGCGAAGACGCCGATGGTCATCGTGCTCAACAACGACGAAGAGATCCAGGGCTGGATCGAGTGGTACGACAAGAGCTTCATCAAGGTGAATCGGTCCTCCAACCCCAATCTGCTGATTCCCAAGCACAGCATCCGATACATGTTCAAGGAAGAGGAGCTGCGCCGGGGGCGGAAGAAGAAATCCGATTGAGCCGTTCCCGGATCCTGGCGCTGACCCAGGGAGATCCGGCGGGAATCGGCCCCGAGATCCTGATCGGCTGTCTCGCCCGCTGGCATCAGGACGGGGGGCCAGACGCCGGGCGAGGTTTCCTCCCTCTGATGGTCGGCGAGGACAGCGCTCTCGAGGCGCTCCGTCTCCGCTTTCCCGAGCGCCGGCCCGGGGACGCCGCGAGTCCCCTGCCCTGGGATCGCCTGCGGACGTTCCCTCGGCTCCCCTCCCGGCGAGAGATCCAGCGTTGCTGCGAAGCCGGCGAGATCCCGCTGCTCGACCCGGTGGGCCGGCGCCGTCACGTCGAGCCCGGCGCCTCCGGCCCGGCTGACGCGGTGGGCGCCATGGCGGCCCTGGACGCCGGTGTCGAGGCCGTCACCTCCGGCATCGCCGATGCCCTGGTCACGGCTCCCGTTTCCAAGCTGTCGATCGCCCGCCACCACCTGCCAGGATTCGCGGGTCATACGGACTATCTGGCGCAACGGGCGGGTCTCGAGCGCTACGGTCGGGACTATCTGATGGCCTTTCTGACGCCCGATCTCCAGGTCGCCCTGCTGTCGACCCACCTCTCCCTCCGCAGTGCCCTCGATCTCGTCTCTCCGCGGACCCTCGGGGAGGCCCTCGACTGTCTCCAGCGCCACGCCGGCGGACGGATCGCCGTGGCCGGGGTCAACCCCCATGCGGGAGAAGGAGGTCTTCTGGGGGAGGAGGACGACCGCGACGTGGCGCCGGCAGTGAAGGCGGCGCAGGCTCGGGGCTTGGACGTCATCGGACCGGAGAGCGCCGATTCTCTCTTTGTCCGCGCGCGTCGCGGCGAGCTCGACTGGGTGCTCGCCCTTTACCACGATCAGGGTCTGATCGCGGTGAAGACCGCCGCGTTCGGCCTGGCGACCAACTGGACCCTGGGTCTGCCGTACTTGCGGACCTCGGTCGATCATGGCACCGCGTTTCCGCTCGCCGGCCGCGGACAGGCCGATGCCCGCCCGCTGGAGATCGTGATTTCCACTACGCTGAGGCTGCTCGACGGAGATCTGCCGCGGAAACGAGCGCCACGGAAACGCAGCGAAGTCAGGACGCGCCGCGACCGGACAGCACCGCCGGAATCGTCTTGAGCAGAATCTTGAAGTCGAGCGCCGGGCTCCAGGAATCGATGTACTCGAGATCGAGCTCCATCCAGCGGTCGAAGTCCACGTGATTGCGGCCGCTGATCTGCCACAAACAGGTGATTCCCGGTTTCATGGACAGCCGCCGTCGTTGCCAGCGCTCGTACTTGGCGACCTCTTCGGGAATCGGCGGCCGGGGTCCGACCAGGCTCATGTCTCCGCGGAGCACGTTCCAGAGCTGCGGCAGCTCGTCGAGACTGAACTTGCGAAGAAAACGCCCCAACCAGGTGACCCGGGGGTCCCGGCTGAGCTTGAACACAGGGCCGTCCATCTCGTTGAGATGGAGAAGCTCCTGCCGCCGCTGCTCGGCGTTTTCCACCATGGTGCGGAATTTGTAGAGGGTGAACCTCCGGCCGTTGAGACCGCAGCGGATCTGGCGGAAGAGAACGGACCCGCCGGAGGTGATCTTGATGCCGAACGCGATGATCAGGATCAGGGGCAGGGCCAGCAGGAGCACGGAGGTGGACACCAGAACATCCACCAGACGCTTGAGCAGAAGCTTGACGTGACTGGTGGGGGTGGAGGAGAAAGTCAACAGTGGCAGCCCGTCCAGCTCTTCCAACTGGGCCTTGGCGCGGGTGTGGGGGAAGAGATGGACCGCGAATCGGGTCCGGATCCCCTGCTCCTGGAGCGCCAGGAACAAATCCTCCAACCGATCCAGGTCCCGGCGACTGACGCAGAAGATCACATCGTCGACCGGATTCTCCTCGACGATCCGCGGGATGTCCCCGATTTTTCCGAGGATCCTCAGGCCCTTGGGAAGAGGCTCGACGGGGGGCTCTCCATTGAGGATGAAACCGAGGATCTTGAAGCCCCAGAACCGGTGATGCAGGACCGAGTCGGCGATCTCCATCGCCGTGGAATTGGCGCCGACGATCAGCACCGTCCGGTAGTTCAACCCGTTCTCCCGCACATAGCGGGCGGAGAGGCGGATGGCGAGCTTCTCGCCGACCAGGAAGATCCAGGTAGCCAGACCGAACAGAAAGATCCAGGCGCGGCTGAACTCGTCGTCCCGGAGGAGCTTGTCTCCCAGACGGAGAGAGAAGATCGCGAGGGTCAGGATGACGGTGCCGAGGCCGCAGACCCGGGTGAGGGCCAGCGCCTCGATCAGGATCGGCACGGTGCGATGGGACCGGTACCGACCCGAGGAGAGCAGGAGGCTGCCCCAGATGAGCCACGCGAGAGGCAGCAGGGGAAGGTAGGCCGTCAGGGGATAGAAGCTTCCCGAGAAAACCGAAGGCGCGAGCGCCGGCAGCCAGGCGACGCGCACCCAGTAGGCCGTGCAAAAGGCGCCTGCGATCAGGGCGAGATCGAGCACAAAGATGCTCGCTGCCAAGAAACGTGCACGTTCCTTCAACATGTGGTTTTGGGGAATTCCGTCCGACGCCCGGGGTCCCACCCCTCGAACGTTCGGCTCCCGCGGGAGCCGATTCTATCCCACGCAGAGGCGGAGTCCAACTTCCGGTCAGATGTCAAGATGATTCCGAGCCTCTCCTTCCGGTCCTCGAGACGGTCGTCGCGACGTTTTATGATCTCACAGCATATTTTGTCCGGGAGCCACTTCGCCTGTCAAGCGTTTGCCGAATCCCCGGGGTGTGCGGCGAGCTCGTGGAAGAGCTTCTCGTATTGCCGGGTGACGGTTTCCCAGGAGTACCGCTCCAAGGCCCTCGCCGCGGCGGCTCTGCCGAGGCTGCGGGCCAGCTCCGGATCGCGGACCAACCGATCGATCAGCTGGGCGAGGCTGTCCGGCGCGGCGGCATCGAAGAAGCGGCCGACCTCGCCGGCGACCTCCCGATTCTCCGGGGTGTCGTGGACCAGGAGGCAATTACCGTACCCCATGGCTTCGACCAGCGCCGGGTGGGTACCCCCGACCTCCGTGGCGTGGATGTAGGCTCGGGCGTGGGAGAGAAGCTCGCGGTACCCGTCGCCGTAGACGGGACCGGGAAATACGATCCGCGGGTCCGCCCCCCGTTGGAAGCTCTCGATGAAGGCGCTGGCGTAGGGGGCTCCTCCCACCATCACCAAGGGGAGGTCGCCGCCGGCCCGGCGGTAGGCTTCGGCCACCCGATGGGGATTGTTCTCCGGCTCGAAGCGGCTGACATAGAGGAAGTATCGCCGGGGCTCCAGGCCCAGCTCCTCCAGCATCTGCTCGCGCTCCGGAGGCCGCGGATCGACGCCGTAGGTGATGCGCACCGAATCGGCTCGATGCCGCTCGAGGTAATAGCGACGGATCACCTCGGCGTCGGTGACCAGCCGATCCGGCAGCACGCAGGCGAGGCGCTCCGAGACGGCGTACACGGCCTGCCCCGGCCATCCCCATTTGGAGCGCCGGCGCTCGATGCCGTCCACGTGCAGAGCCGTCGGGATCCCGGCCTGGGTCAGCAGGGGCAGAAAGACGGCGTTGGCGGAGTTCACCACCAGCGCGGCGTCGAACCCTTCACGGGCGGCATGCCAGCAGGAGAGCAGCGTGTGGACCGGTGTGTCGAGGTACTTGGCGGCCAGCGTCGGCAGGACGACGAGCTCTACCCCGCGGTGCTCGACCTGCTCCCGGGGAGTGTAGCGAGAGCGGCAATAGACGGTGACGCGAAAGCCTCGCTGCACCAGCCGGGTCGCCATCTCCTCCATGAGCGTCTCGTACCCGCCGTAGCGGGCCGGGATGCCCCGGCTGCCGATCAGGGCGACACGCAGGCTCATCGGGAGTCCCCCGGGACTGGTGGGTCCAGGGACGGCGGCTCCAGGGACGGCGGGTCCAAGAGTGGCGGCTCCAGGGGCGATCCTTCGAGGAAGAACCAGCGGTCGATGTCGCTGGAGGCCACCGTGCGCCGTGCTTGGATCGCCCGCCGACGGTCGAAGATCTCGCGTCGTCGGCGCCACAGCCATCCGTAGGCGGGAAGCGACGACCGCTCAGCCACCAGGACCCAGCCCAGGGCCAGCAGATCGCGGGCCAGGGTCGGCAGCGAGGTCTTCCAGAAATTGCCCGCGGTCTGGTGATAGAGACGCAGCAGATAACGGTTCTTGAGCGACTGCCGGTTGATCTCCGGCGGCATGCGCCGGCGTCTCTCGGGGAGGTTGAGCCGGCGATGCTCGCACCGGGCACGGGGCTCGTAGAGGATCTCCCAGCCCCGCTCGCGCAGGCGAAAGGCGAGCTCGGCGTCCTCACGGAAGGAGTGGAAGAAGGGGTCGAAGACGTCCCCGTCGATCGCAGCGTCCAGCAGGGCTTCGCGGCGAAAGAGCGAGGCGGCGCCGGTAGCGCCGAAGACCCTCTCGGGTCGTGGGTATTGTCCCAGATCGGGCTCCCCGGAGCCCCGATCCAGATGTCGCCAGGTAGGGGTCAGGCGCATACCGCAGGCGTCGAGCAGCCGCTCACCGGCAGCTCGCTCCGGACGCAGCAACCGTCCGGTGACCGCGCCGACGCGCCAGGAGGTCGTGGAGCCCCCCGGGACGGGATTCTCCATGCGGGCCAGGAGTCGCGCGAGGTAGTCCGGGGCCGGGCGGGCGTCCGGGTTGAGGCTCAAGACGTGAGGCGCGGCGGTGCGGGAGATCGCAACGTTCATCCCTCCGGCGAAGCCGAGGTTGTCCGCCAACGGCAGGACCTCCAGCCGTTGGGCTCGGTCGCCGGGGCCCCAGCGTGCGACCCACCGCTGCGCAATCTCCGGGCTTCCGTCGCCGCTGGCGCAGTCCACCACGATCACCTCCCGGGGACCGGGAGCCAGCGCCGCCACGGCGTCGAGACACCCGGGCAGATCCGCCGCCGAATCGTGGCTCACGATGGCGACGGCGACCGGAGCCACCGTTCCCTCCCCGCTCATGGCGTGCGCTCCGGAGCCCGATGGCTCGCGGCCCACGAGCCCGGCCGGCGCCATCCGGAGAGCGCTCCCGCGACCACCCCCAGCAGCCCTGCCGCGGCTTGGCCCCGCGTCGGCGCGCGCCGGGGCCGGCGCACCGGGAGCAGCAGCAGGCGCGCCAGGACCGCCACCGGCAACAGCAAGTACGCGGCGGCCACCCAGGCCGCACCGTGGTGTTTCTTCAGATAGCGCACGAGGTTTTTCGAGTAGATCCACAGAAACGGACCGTACCCCAGGCTCGGCACGGAGCTGCCCAACCGATGGCCGAATCTCGCTTCGGGCAGGTAGCGAAGCACCCACCCCCGGGCGCGGAGCCGTCGAGCCAGATCGACGTCCTCGAACCACGCGGGGTAGAAGCCCTCGTCCAGACCGCCGACCTCTTGCAGCGCCTCGCGGGTGAGGGCCAATGCGGCCGCGGCGGGCTGCTCGATGGGCTCCCCTGCTGCGGGCTCTTCTCTCGAGCGCCGATCCCCCACCGGCAGAAACAGCAGATGCAGCAGCAACCTCCCCGGTGACGGGAGGTCGCGGAGCTGCCAGCGCCATTGCGCCTCTCCGGCTAGGGATTCCAGCCGGGGCACGAGCCCTCCGAGCCGCGTACCCGGATCCCGGGCGTCCCGACCCTCCCCGGCTCTGGAATCGAGAGTCTCGAATCCCGACACCAGCGCCTCCAGCGCGCCGGGTCTCGGCACGACGTCGGAGTTGAGGATCAACAGCCAATTCGCCCGCGCGGCGGCGACCCCGGCGTTGACACCTCCTGCAAACCCCAGATTGACCGCGGGCGTGAGCACCTCCCCCGGGCACCCGGAGGGCAGCTCCAGACCCGGGACGCCGGCGTTGTCGACCACCACCAGCTCGAACCGCGGGTCGCGCGGCCAGGCCGCCAGGAGCTCGTCCAGCGGCTCCCGCCCGCCCCAGTGCACGACGACACCGGAGAGTCGGGGGCTCGATGATTCGGTCGGGCTCATGAATGGCCGGAGCTTATCCGGAAGCGTTCCAGCGCGGCGAGGGGCACCAGGGGCTCGCCACGGTGGGCGAAGGCCGGTCCCCGGCGAAGCGCGCGTCCCCAACCGGCGAGGATTCCGCCGCTACGCCGCACCTCTCCGGTCACCGCCGCCCGGGCCAGGTCCCGCACGTCCCGCAGGAGGATGCGAGGCGCCTCCCGGGAAAAACGGCGGCCGAGCAGACGAGCCAGCACCAAGAGACGGTTGCCGTAGATCCAGCGCCAGCGGCGCAACGCCATGGAGCGGCCGGTAGCGGATCCGGCGTGGAGCGCCCGGGCCTCGGGAACCAGGAGCGCCCGGGCCCCCGTCGCGCGCAGTCGGCAGGCCAGATCCACGTCTTCGTAGTAGGAGCCGAGCCGGGGATCGAAAGGTCCCGGGCCGTCCAGGAGAGCCGCGTCGAGGGCCCCGGCACGGTCGAGGGCCGCAGCGCGGTAGACGGCGGCGGTGGCGGAGACGCCAAAGATCTCGGTCTCGGGGTCCTCGGGAGAAGGGGGTAGCTCCCCGGCACGGAGCTGCACCGCCTGCCAGTCCCGGTTCCAGGCCAGACCGCAGCCGTCCACCCGGGACGGATCGTCGAGACGCAGATGGACCCCCTGGGCGGCGCAGGCGTCGGGGTTCGCCTCCAAGGCGCGAATCAGTGAAGCGGCCCATCCGGGGGTGACCCGCAGATCGTCGTTGACGGTGGCGATCCAGCGGGCGCCGAGCTCGTGGGCAGCGGTGATCCCCAGGTTGGTCGCCTCGGCGAATCCCAGCGCACGCTCCGTAGCGATGTGTTTCACCTCGGCGGTCTGGATCGCCGCGGGTGAGCGCGCGCCCCGGGGATGGACCAGGACCACCTGCACCGGCTCACCCTCCGGCCCGCGCTCGCGCCGAAGGGCCCGGACCGCCTCTTCCAGATGGGGGCTGGTCCCCAGGGAGGGGACCACCGCGGCGATCAGCGCCATCCGAAGATCGCCCGGTCGACGATGACGCCGTTGAAGGGTCCCGGGCGTTGCAGTGGCTCGATCACCAGCGGAGCACCGGCAGGCCAGTCGACGGGCCCCAGCTCGATCTCCCGCCAGACCCGGTCGTCCACCGCCCGGGGCTCCCAGCGGCCGATCCTGTGCTCCCCCGCTCGGATCTCCACCGAGAACGGCCCCTCGGCGTTGCGGATGAAACGCAGGTCCAACCGAACGCGCGCCTCGGGGCCGCCCGGCACCACAGGCACCTCCAACCGGGCTCCCTTGTGGAGCAGCCAGCCTCCCCGGTAGCGGGTGCGCTCGATCGACCACCGGTCGGGGTAGAGACTCCCGCCGTCCCGGGCCAGCCAGGGGTCTTCGAGCTCGACGACCCGGGTGGGCAAGTGGGTGGCGGCCAGGGGAACGAGCGCCAGGAGCCCCAGGAGCGCCGCGACGCCCACCAGCGCCGGTTGGCGGGAGCTTGAGAGGCGGCCTGGGGGGCGACCAGGCCGGCGGTGGGGCAGGAGCCACAGCGCGGGAACCAGGAACAGGCTGATCAGCGCCCACAGCCAGGTCGCCAGCCGCGGTCGGACGGTCGAGGGAAACAGCCGCGCGGCGTCGGCACCCAGCGAGGTGCTCAGGTGGTCGAGAAGGTAGGTCCTGCCGTCGGCGAAGTTGTAGGTCCAACCCGGCACGGCGAGCCAGAGCAGCATCAACCCCAGGGTGACCGCCCCCAGACCGGCGAGCAGAGCCCGGGCACCGCCCCGGTGGCGCGTCTCCAACAGCGGTGCGAGAAAGAGACCGAGCATCGGAAGCGCGATCACCGCGTAGCGGAAGGGAGGGCTCCAACCCCCGTACCACTCGGGACGCGGGACCACGATCGCCAGATAGGGGAGGGTGAGGATCGCGAGGTGCGCCGGCAAGCGGCGAAGCCTTCTCTCGTCGCTGGGCAACACCCACCACAACGCCGGTAGCAGGAGAAGCCAGATGGGCATGGCGGGAAAGAGGCCGAAGGCGGAGTCCCAGAACAGCCCGGCCGCACCCTCCAGGTAATCCCCCGGGGTGTACTGGTACAGCTCCAGCTCCTGCCAAGTGTGGATCTTCAGGGGGTTGTCATAGAGGATCTTGTTGTGGATCAGGAGCCCTCCCCCGACACCTGCGAGCAGGAGCCCGAGCACGATCAGCGCCTTCTTGGGGCGGCCCGAGTACCACCAGGCCAGGAGGAGCAAGGGGCCGGCGAGCAGCATGAAACGTAGCTTGACCAGGGGCAGCAGGAGGATGGGCAGACCGATTCCGACCCATTGGCGGGAGGTCCACCCGGGGGTCCGCAGCCGTTCCAGCGCCAGGATCTGATCCACGGCCAGCGACGCCAGGAGAGCGGCGGGCACCTCGACCCACACCTGATAGGAGTAGAGGACCAGCGGGGAGGCGAAGGCGACGACGCCGTAGGCGAGAAGCGCGGGTCCCGGACGCTTGGGGACGTAGTGCCGCGCGAGGCGCAGGGTGACCCAGGCCAGGGCCGCCGCCATCGCCGCCATCATGGCCAGAGCTCCGGTCTTGCCCGCCAGACGGTAGGCGGGGGCCAGCACCAGGGGCAACAGCATGTTGTGACGCGAGTACAGCTCCCCGCCGGGTCCTACCGGGTCCCCCGGCTGAGGCTCGATCGGGCGGTCCATGAACGACCGCCAATCGTTCCGGGCGTAGTTGTCGGTGAGATCGACGTCGCCGTCGTGGGCCAGGCTGTGAGTCATCAGCAGATAGAAGGGCTCGTCGCCGTCCGGGAGGTGCTGGCTGCTGGACCACGGCAAGATGGCGAGATACGCGAGAAAGGGCAGCACGAAAAAGAGCGCCGGGATCCGGTGCAGCCGACGACCGAGCACGGGCCGCATCGCGACGAGCTGGAGCGCCACCCGATGGATCAGCACCAGGACGAGCCCACCGAACACGAGCGCCGCCGCGCGCTCCGGAAGCCCCAGGTGGGGCCGGGCCAGGGCCAGCACCGCCAGGGCGATCACCGCCGTGGCCTGGGCCGTGACCGCGCGAGGCGGCAGACGGCGTCCCCCGCGGAGGACCACCCAGCGTTCCAGGACGTGGAAGGCCGCGACCAGCAGCGGCAGGAGGATCGAGGTACCCGCCAGGGGATCGCCCGGGGGCAGCGGAGCCCAGCCGGTGACGGCCAGGCTCCCGACCAGGCCGAGAGCCAGCACGGCCAGGGAGCCGGCCAGGGGTCTCACGGCCGCACCTCGAGCTGGAACACCGCCAGGGTCACTTTCGGGGGCAGATCCGGGGCGCGCCGGACGGTCACCCGATATCGGCTTTCGGAGAGGGTGCGGCGGTCCGCACCCCTGGACCCCTCGAGATCGAGCACCGCCCGGTATCGATGGGCGAAGAACGGGACGCCGTCGGCCGTCGAGACCACCTGAGACAGCCAGGGAGCCGGGGTCGCCAGATCCGGCCGCAAGGCCAGGTCCGGCCGCGCGGCAGCCCACTCCCCCGTGTCCAACCCCATGCGCAGCGGCTGCTCGATCACGGCGCCGGAAGGGCTCTCCAGCCGGACGAGCCCCACGAGGGTGCCCGCCGCCAAGTCGTGAGCGTGGGTCAGATGGGTGTCGACGACCACGGAGCGGGTCGGATCGTTGGAGATCTCCAGCGACAGCTCGGGGCTCTCGGCGTCGAGCACCCGGCCCCCCGGGTGGGCGGCGGCTAGGGGCGCCGAGGGCAGATGGACCGCGAGCAGGCACGCGAGGACGGCCAGCGGGGCCAGACACAGACAGTGGAGCGGAGTCTTTGGGCGGGTCGCCCCGGCGAGCAGCAGCGAGAGCGAGGAGGCGAGGACGACGGAGGTGAGCGCCGCAAGCCCCGTGGGCGCCGCTCCGACAAGCCCCGCGGCGACCTCCAGCGGGCTTTCCCTCAGCCAGGGATAGGTGGCGGCGGCGACCGTGCCGGCGAGCAGCACGGCGCTCCAGGCCCCCTGGAGGACGATCCCGATTTGGCCGAGCCGGAAGATCGCAGAAGGGGGGTCGGGGGCTCCGGCCGAGGCACCGTGGCTTGGGAGCCGGGGGAGCGCCAGGATCGCCAACGCCGCGGGTGCTGCCAACGCGGAGACCCCCGGGGCGCCCAGAGCGGCTGCCAACGCCAGTCCCAGGGCCACCAACCCCAGCGCCACGTCCGCCCACAGGATGAACAGGACGACCGGGACCAGCACCGGCAGCCAGAGGGCGGTGCTCAGCGCAGAGTCCCAGGCATGGAGCGGCAGCGCCGCGGCCCCTGCCAGGACCGCTGTTCCGGGCAAGAGCAGCAAGACCGACCGTCGCCCGTCGCTCCGCCGGGAGCGGGCTCGCTCGCGTCTACCCGGGACAGTGGCGAGGGCCAGGGCGAGCCCGCCGGCCACCGCCACGGCTCCGGCCCGTTGCTGCCAGAGAAGGGGGGCGAGAACCGCCGCTCCGGCGAGGCCACGGATCGCGATGCGGGTCCAGCCGTCGCGGGCCCATCCGTGGGCTGCCGGACCGTGTTGCGCCCGGCCGTGTTGCGCCCAACCGTGTTGCGCCCGGCCGCGGCTCGCGCTGGCTGCGAACAGGGCGCCGCCCGCCAGCGCCAGCAGGACGAAGGTCGGACCGGGGCCCCAGCCACCGCCTAGGGCCCCGACGAGGGCCGCGGCGAGGAGCGCCTGCGGCAGCCCCCGAAGCCACGCCAGCAGGACCACGGAGCTCGCGGCCACAGCCGGGAGGACCAGGTAGCGCACGGTCGTTTCGAGATCGAAGCCGCTGCCGAGAAGGTCCCCGGCGCCCAGCAGGGCTTGCAGCCCGGCGAGCGTCCAGAAAGCGGCGCCCCAGAGCTTTGCCAGCCGGCGCCCCGCCGGGCTCTCGAGCGTCGGCCCCGCGAGCGGCAACTCCGAAGGCTCCGGCTCCGCGAGCATTCCGGTCCAGCGTCGCATCGCGGCGATCGCCATCAGGGCGAGGAGGAGCAGGGTGACCCCCGCCCCGCGGGTGGGCCCCGGGGGCAGCACCCAGATCGACAACACGGCCAACGTCGATCCCAGCCCCAGGTCCAGACCGGGGCGGGGCGTGAGAAAGGCCACGGAGCACAGCACCAGGGTCGCGAGACGCGTCAGATACATCGCCTCGGCACCCCCGGTCGCCGCGAAGCGTGCGAGGCTCCAACCGGCGGCGAGCACCGCGGCTGGCACGGCCAGACGGCCCAGCAGCTCGAGGGTGGGGGGAAGGAGCCGCTCCAGGGGCCACGGCGTCGCCCGCGGGCGGGGACGGTCTCGGATGGTAGTGGCTGGAAGCACGGTGGATGGGGACCCGGTCTCGATTGGGTGCGATCATATCGGCCTCGCACCGCAGATTGCCGCGGCTCTTGCAGGGTCTCTTGCCAGGTCTACGGTGCGGAGAGTCCGTTTGTCATGCTTTTTTAGCATAGATGGGACTCGACGGGTGCCCGGGCATCCCCTCGCGGACCGATCGGCAGCTTGCTAGACTTCCGGAACCATGCTGCCTAGAGAGCTTTTGCGCAACGAGCCGGAACGGGTGAGCCAGCGTCTCGGGAGCCGGGGCTTCGACACCTCCCAACTGGACGACTGGCGAAAGCTGGACGAAGAGCGCCGTGCCGCTCTGGTCGAGGTCGAGGACCTCAAGCGGCAGCGCAACGAGGCGAGCCAGGCCATCGGCCGGGTCAAGCGCGAAGGGGGCGACGCCACGGAGCAGATCGCCGCGGTGTCGACCCTCAAGCAGGAGATCGGTCGGCTCGAAGAGCGGCTCGGCGCGGTGGAGGACGAGCTGGAAGCCCTCGAAGGGGGCTTTCCCAACGTCCTCGACGACAGCGTGCCCGAGGGACCCGACGAGAGCGCCAACCGGGTCGAACGGGTGGTCGGCGAGCCGCCGTCCTTTGATTTCGAGCCCAAGGCCCATTGGGACCTGGGTCCCGAGCTGGGGATTCTCGACTTCGAGCGCGGTGCCAAGGTGGCCGGGGCGCGGTTCACCGCCTACTTCGGCGCCGGTGCGCGTCTGGAGCGGGCGCTGATCTCCTTCATGCTCGATCTCCATACCACCGAGCACGGCTACACCGAGGTGCTGCCCCCGTTCATCGTCAACGCCGATTCGCTGTTCGGCACCGGCCAGCTCCCGAAGTTCGCCGCCGATCTGTTCAAGCTCGAGGGCACCAGCCCCGAGTACTACCTGATCCCCACCGCCGAGGTGCCGGTGACCAACCTGCACCGGGAGGAGGTGCTGGAGGAATCCGACCTGCCGCGCCGCTACACGGCCTACACGCCCTGCTTCCGGAGCGAAGCGGGCTCGTACGGCAAGGACGTGCGGGGTCTGATCCGCCAGCACCAGTTCAACAAGGTGGAGCTGGTGCATCTGGTCACTCCGGAGACGAGCTACGACGCGCTGGAGGCGCTCACCGGCCATGCCGAGACGGTGCTCCAGCGGTTGGAGCTGCCCTATCGCGCGGTCACCCTGTCGAGCGGCGACACCGGGTTTTCCGCGGCCAAGACCTACGACCTGGAGGTCTGGCTGCCGGGGCAGGAGGGGTACCGGGAGATCTCGTCGTGCTCCAACTGCGAAGACTTCCAGGCCCGGCGCATGAGTCTGCGCTACCGCCCCGAGGGCGGCGGCAAGCCGCGCTACGTCCACACCCTCAACGGCTCCGGTCTGGCGGTGGGCCGCACGCTGATCGCGATCCTCGAGAACGGGCAGCAGGAGGATGGCTCGGTGATGATCCCCGCGGCCCTGCGACCGTATCTGGGAGGGATGGAGCGGATCGAGGGGGCTCGAGGGCCCTCCTGAAAAAGCCCAGAGGGCGACGTTGAGGAGCCCGAGGATTCGTCCTCGGGCGAAGGCACGGTCCGGTCCGACGGTTCCTGTTGCCACAAACCTGGCGATGTCCCCCTCGGCCGGACTAAGCTAGGACCGGTCTGGCCGGCAGGCCGTGACCCGCCGGAGGGGTGGCTGAGTGGTCGAAAGCAACGGTCTTGAAAACCGTCGACGGTTCACATCGTCCGTGGGTTCGAATCCCACCCCCTCCGCCATCCCGTAGAAGCGACGCAACCCGCTGGAGCACTCAGCTACACGACTTACAGCGACACGACCTACAGCGACACGACCCACAGGAGAGACATCACTCCCATGGCCATCATGGACTCCATCCTCGGCGAGTTCGACCACGAGGCCGCCACCACCCGCCGCCTGCTGGAGCGGGTTCCCGCCGACAAGTTCGACTGGAAGCCCCACGAGAAATCCTTCACCCTGCTCCAACTCACCACCCACATCGCGGACATGCCGGGCTGGATGGGCGTGGTGGGGCCCGAGGACGAGCTCGACCTCGCCACTCCCATGGATCGTCCGGCGCCTCCCACCAGCACCGAGGAGCTGCTCGCCCGCTACGACGCGAACGTCGAGACCTTCCGGAAGGTCGGAGCCCAGGTGCCCGACGATACGCTGATGCAGCCCTGGAGGCTGCGCAGCGGCGACACGGTGCACTTCGAGATCCCCCGGATCGCCTCCATCCGCACCTTCATCCTCAATCACTTCATCCACCACCGCGGGCAGCTCTCCGTCTACCTGCGGCTGCTGGACGTACCTCTCCCTTCGATCTACGGGCCTACCGCAGACGACAACAGCTTCGGATGAGTGGCCGATCGAATCGGTGACGGCTCTGTTGAGGGAGCTTCGGGGGGACGATCCGCGATCAGGCGGGACGTCCTCCCAGAAGCCTCGCCGGGAGCAGGAACAACGCCTTGAGGAACTCGAACACGCCCTGGACCGCAAAGCCCACGAGCCGGAACGGCAGCGTCAACAGCCAGACGATGGGGTAGAGGATCAGCGCCAGCAGGGCGACGGGCCAGCAGATCACCAGCAAGAGCAACCAGAGCAGGAATTTGATCATCGGAGCACCTCCTACCGCGGACTACGCGCGATCTCTCACGGAAGTTTCGAGCCGCGCTCCGGATGCGCTTCTCCCGCGGTCCTCCGCTGACCCTCCGGCTCAAGAGCTCGCCAGCATCCGCAGGACTCTCCCCGCCACCGTCTCGCCGGTGAAGCCGTAGGCCTCCGCCAGCCTGGGTGCCGGCGCCGAGCGGCCAAAGCCGTCGATGCCGTGGATCTCTCCCTCGGGACCCACGTAGCGCTCCCAGCCCAGCGGGGTCGCGGCCTCGATGGCGAGACGCCTGGAGATCTCCGGCGGCAGCACCTGTCGGCGGTAAGACTCCGGTTGCCGGTCGAACAGCTCCCACGAGGGCATCGACACGACGCGGACGCGGATCCCCCCGTCGGCGAGAAGCTCCTGGGCCTCCCGCGCCACCGCCACCTCGGATCCAGTGGCGATCAGCACCGCTTGCGGCTCGCCACCGGGGGGATCGGAAAGCACGTAGGCGCCCCGCGGCACCCCGGCCGGCGCCTTCGCCGCCGTCTCCGCCAGCACCGGCAGCTTCTGCCGGGTCAGGGCGAGGGCGATCGGACCCTCGCGGTTTTCCAGCGCCAGCTTCCACGCCTGGGACACCTCGTTGGCGTCGGCCGGCCGGAGCACCGTCAGGTTCGGGATCGAGCGCAGCGACAGGAGCTGCGAGATCGGTTGGTGGGTGGGACCGTCCTCGCCCAGGAAGATCGAGTCATGAGTGAAGACGTAGATCGTCGGCAGCCCCATCAGGGCCGCCAGACGGATCGCCGGCCGCATGTAGTCCGAGAAGATCAGGAAGGTTCCGGCATAGGGTCGGCTGGCCCCGGTCAAGGCGATGCCGTTGAGCACCGCGCCCATGGCATGCTCGCGGACCCCGAAGCGCAGGTTGCGACCGGCCGGGTTGTCGGCGGAGAAGATGCCAGCGTCCGGGATGTCGGTGTTGTTGGAGCCGGTCAGGTCCGCCGAGCCGCCGTGGAGCAGCGGCAGACGGGGCCCCAGGGCGGCGAGCACCTTGCCGGAGATCTTGCGGGTGGCGATCGGGCCGTCCTCCGGAGCGAACGCCGGCAGCGCCTCCTGCCAGCCCTCCGGCAGCTCACCGGCGAGAGCCTGCCGCAGCTCCGCCGCCCGCTCCGGATGGCTCGCTGCGTAACGATCCATCAGCTCCTCCCACTCGCTCTCGGCTGCGGCACCGCGCTCCCGGGCGTCCTGGAAGGCGTCGTAGGCTTCCTGCGGAACGCGGAAGGTCGGCTCCAGCGGCCAGCCCAGGTTCTGCTTCGCCGCCTTCACCTCGTCGGGTCCGAGCGGCGCGCCATGGGCCGCGGCGGTGTCCTGTTTGGTGGGGGCGCCGAAGCCGATGTGGCTGTGGAACATGATCAACGACGGCTGCCCGGTCTCCGCCACGGCGGCGTCGAGGGCGCGCTCGAAGGCGGCGAGATCGTTGGCGTCGTCGACCCGTTGGACGTGCCAACCATAGGCCTCGTAGCGTTGTCCCACGTCCTCGCTGAAGGCGAGCCCGGTCGGACCGTCGATGGTGATGCGATTGTCGTCCCACAACACCGTCAGCTTGGCGAGGCGGAGATGGCCGGCCAGCGACGAGGCTTCGGAGGTCACGCCTTCCATCAGGTCGCCGTCACTGGCCATGCACCAGACACGGTGGTCGACCACGGGAAAGCCGTCGCGGTTGAAGGTGGCGGCGAGAAACCTCTCGGCCAGGGCCATGCCCACGGCGTTGCCCAACCCCTGCCCCAGGGGTCCGGTGGTAGTTTCGACCCCCGGTGTCTCGTGGTATTCGGGATGCCCCGCGGTCTTCGAGCCGAGCTGGCGGAAATTCTTCAGCTCCTCGAGCGGCAGGTCGTAGCCGGAGAGATGCAGCAGCGAGTAGAGGAGAGCCGAGGCGTGACCGCAGGAGAGGACGAACCGGTCGCGGTTGAACCACCGGGGGTTGGCCGGATTGTGGCGCATCCGGCGGCTGAACAGCAGATAGCCCAGCGGCGCCTGGGCCATGGGGGCGCCGGGGTGGCCCGACTTCGCCGCCTCGACCATGTCCACGGCCAGGAAGCGGATGGTGTCGATGGGTGTCTGATGAGAGTCCGCCACCGGCTCGCTCATGGTGTCTCCTCGGTCTCCTTCGAAAGCATCGTGGCTCAAAGACTGTGCATCATAGCGGATCCGTCGGCAGGGAGACACCCCCGGGGACGAGGCGGCGAGGCTTTGACTCGCTTCCCGCCGCGGAATTACAATGGGGACCCTTTCGGGGCGTCCGCCCCGGGGACAGCCCGACCCGCGGAGAGGTGCTGGAGTGGTCGAACAGGGCTGCCTGCTAAGCAGTTGTCCGGATAACCTCTGGACCGAGGGTTCGAATCCCTCCCTCTCCGCCAACCCCCTGTGCCCTTCAGGGTTTACCCTTCCTGTACAGCCGCTCGCCCGGTCTCTTGTCTGGCTCGTCCGCCGCCCGGCTCAGTCCTCTTCGCACCGCACCGTCATCACCGGGCAGGGCGCCTTTTGCACCACTCGCTCGGCGGTGGAGCCCAACAGCAGATGGGCGAGGCCGGAGCGCCCGTGAGTGCCCATCACGATCAGGTCCGCCTTCTGCTCTTCCGCCTGCTCGCAGATGACCTCCGGTGGATAGCCCTCGCGGGCCAGGGTCTCCACCTTCAGACCCTCCCGCTCCTCGAGCTCGTCGGCGATCTTGTCGAGCTGTTGCTCGGCCTCGATCCCGGCGTCCTCCAGATAGCTCACCGAGGTGGGGATGGGGCCGTAGGCGGTGTACTCCACCGGCAGATTGAAGGCGTGGAGGAGGACCAGACGCGCCGCGTCCAGGTGCTCCAGCAGGCGGTGGGCGGTGTGGATCGCCTTGCGCGCATCGGTGGAGAAGTCCGTGGGCACCAGCACGGTGGTGAGGTTCCGGTGCTTGCCGGCGTCGTCCGGATGGATGGTGAGCACCGGGCAGTGGGCGTGCTGGACCACCCGTTCGGCGGTGGAGCCCAGCAGCAGGTGGGAGAGCCCGCTGAGCCCCCGGGTGCCGATCACCAACAGTGCCGAGTCCAGCTCCTCCGCCACCCGCACCAGGGTCTGGGAGGGGACGCCCACCTCGAGGATCGTTTCCATCTCCACGCCACGTCCGGCGAGCCGCTCCGCCTCGGCGGCGAGCTGCTGGGTGGCCGCATCCCGCAACGCGTTCTGCAGATCTGCCGGCGCGGGAGCGTAGTGGGGTCGCGGCGGCGGCAGGGTGAGCACGTGGACAAGGTGGATACGGCGGCCCCGTCCCTTGGCGATTTCCAGCGCCCAGTCGGCGGCGGCTTCGGCGGTCTCGGAGAAGTCAGTGGCGACGAGCAGAGTCCGTGCGGTCATGGTGCGTTCTCCTCTCGCATCCAGTGTAACCGAGCCGAAGCTCCCCGGTGAGCCGACGGTCCTGTGGTAAGTTTCGAGCTCTGCGAGCTTTGTACTCCCGAATCACTCCCGGAGCCCCACCATGTCCAAGACCGCACTGCAAGGCCCGGTCCGGGTGCGCTTCGCCCCCTCACCCACGGGGCACTTGCACGTGGGTGGCGCGCGCACCGCCATCTACAACGACCTGCTGCGTCAGAGCCTCGGCGGCGCCTTCATCCTGCGTATCGAGGACACCGACCGCGAGCGCTCCGACGAAGCCATGACACGGCAGATCCAGAGCGCCTTGCGGTGGCTGGGCACCACATGGGACGAAGGGCCGTATCTCCAGAGCGAGCGGCTGGCGCGCCACAAGGAGCGGTCCGAGGAGCTGGTCGAGGGCGGCAAGGCCTACCGCTGCTACCGCACCAAGGAAGAGCTGGACGAGATGCGCCAGGCGGCGGTCGACACGAAAGCCGGCGCCTTCCGCTATCGCGAGGCCCAGCATCGTTTGCCGAGCGAGGAGGAGGAGCAGCGCGCAGCGGCGGGTGAGCCGTTTGTGGTGCGCTTCCGCATGCCCACCGGCCATGTGAAGTTTCAGGACCTGGTGCGCGGCGACATGGACGTGCCGCCCGACGCCCTCGACGACTTCGTGCTGCTGCGCTCCGACGGCACGCCCACCTACCACCTGTCGGTGGTCGTGGACGACATCGACATGTCGGTCACCCACGTGCTGCGCGGCGAGGACCACCTGGTCAACACCGCCAAGCACGTCCCATTGTTCGAGGCTTTTGGCGCCGCGGTTCCGACCTTTGGACACCTGCCGCTGATCCTGGGGCCGGACAAGAAGCGCCTGTCCAAGCGCACCGGGGCCACCTCGGTCGAGGAGTTCCGCGAGCAGGGGATCCTGCCCCAGGCGCTGTACAACTTCCTGGCGCTGCTGGGCTGGAGCCCGGGCGACGACCGCGAGCTTCTCTCCCGGCAGGAGATGGTGGAGCTGTTCACCGTCGAGCGGCTCAACGCTTCGGCGGCGGTCTTCGACCGCGACAAGCTGTCGTGGATGAACCAGCAGTACCTCCAGAGCCTGTCCTGGGAAGAGATCGAGCCCCACCTGAGGCCCTTCGTCGAGGAGCTCGGTCTGGAGACCGCGGCACTGAAGGATGCGGATCCCGAGCGTCTCCGCCAGACGGCGGAGCTGTTCCGCCCCCGCGCCGAGACGCTGCGCGAGATGGCGGAGGGGGTCGTGCCCTACTTCCAGGAGTCGATCCCCTACGACCCGGAAACCTGCGGCAAGTTTCTTGGTGATCCCGATCTGCCCGGCCACGTCGAAGCGTTGCGGGACCGCTACGCAAACGCCGAGCCCTTCGATCTGGAGACCCTGGAGCAGGTGCTGCGCGAGCTGGCGGACGAGCTCGACGTCAAGGCCGGTGTGTTGATCCACCCTTTGCGCATGGCGCTGACGGGGACCAAGAAGGGTCCGGGGGTCTTCGACGTCGTGGTCGCCCAGGGCCGCGAGAGGACCGTGCGGTTGCTCGGGGATTTCGTGGGGTTCTTGCGAGCGCGCGCAGACCATCAGCCCTCTTGATTGCGGGTCCAACCGGCGGCATTGAGGTAGCATTCACTCCATGCCGCACGAGATCGAGCAAGTCCTTCTAAGACCAGGCGATTCGGTGACGTTCACCGATCGGGATGATCTGCTGGAGAAGCTCGATTCTCTGAGCCGCAAGATTCCGGGCCGGAAGGACGGTGTCAGCCCCGAGGGTCAGGCCCTGCTCGGGGAGATTCCCTGGCCCGACGTGACGGGGATGCGACATCGGCTGATCCATGCATACTTCTCGACGAGTCTTGAAGCCCGCAACCCCACCTGATATCCTTCTCGACCGTTTGGGACGTCGTCTAATGGCAAGACATGCGGCTCTGGACCGTAGAATCGGGGTTCGAATCCCTGCGTCCCAACCAATCTCCCCATGTCTGGCAACGACAGCGACGAAAGTCTCTCTCCGGCGCGAAGGCCCCGCGGGCCCCGCGGTGGGCGCACCACCATCAGCCAAGATGGCCTCCTGATCCGCAAGACCTTTTACATCGATCGCGATGTCGAGGTCTTTCTGCGCAACGAGGCGCACGAGCAAAAGACTACCGAAGCGGCGATCGTCCGCCAACTTTTGCGGGATCACTACGGCGTCGAATAACGTTGCGCCGCAACTTTATGCGCTCTTGACGATACTCTTGTACAGCACTCACCTCCCGCCACTGCACACACTCCTCTGAGCAAAGGGGGGCCAACATTTCGCACTGGGGTGGGATGCATGTGCCTCCCTGAGAGGAGGAATGTGTCATGGTGCGTACTATCGTTGCGGTCTTGACCTTGCTGTTCTCCCTGTCTTTGCTTCCGCCGACAGGTGGGGCATCGGGAAGCTCGACGGAATGCGATCCTGCGACGGCCACGGGGTGTGACGAACGAGGGGGCAAGCTCGATCCTGATGGCTAGCTAAAGCAGCGCGCTGGCGGAGACGATTTCCGCCAGCGCGCATTTCTTGTCCCGATTGCGTGTCGTTGCGCACCCTAGTCTTGAGCCGCTAGTATTTGCGCTAAGGGAGGAAATTTCGTGTGCGACGATGACATGCACATCACGCGCGAGTTGCTTCGTGCGGTGGCCACTGGCGAGCTGGCACCCTCGGTTCTTTTGGATCTGGCTGCGCGACACCTCGCCAAGCTCTGCCCGCACTGTCAAGCCGAGTTTCAAGCCTTTGCCAGTGCTTCCGTCGCACAGACCCCTGCCACACGAGAGGAGCTCGAGGCCACGATCTCGGCCGTTCGACAGCAGCTCAAACAGGCCCAAGCCTGGATACGAGAGCTCCAGCGACTCGCTCCGGATGAACGCGTCGGCCGAGTCGAACGCGCACGGACTCGCTTTTGTGGGCGCCTCTTCACAAGGCTTGCGCTCAAGGAGAGTAGCTCCCACTTACCGGATGATCCAGGCGGCGCGTGTGCCTGGGCGCGCATAGCACTTGCCAGTGTCCTTTACGCTACGGACCAGGAAGATCTACGGGTGCGTGCACTTGCATATCAGGCCAACGCGCTTCGACTGCTTGGCGATGTGGCAGGCGCACATGAAGGCTTTGCCTGGGCGCGTAAGGTGATCGCTCAGCGAGGCGTGACCGACCTCGAAATCTATGCCGAGATCGACCGCTTGCAGGCATCACTTCATCTCGACCAACGTTTATTCGATGAGGCGGAGCATCTCTTGGCTCGGTCTGCCATGTTGTACGGACTGCTCAAAGACCGTAAAGGCAGCGCCACCGTGCTCTTGAAGCTCTCGATGCTCTACGCCTACCGCGGTGATGTCGATCTGGCCCTGGAAACGGATCGCAAGGTCTTGGAGCTGGTGAGCCTCGCGGACGACCCCCAGCTCTACCTCTACGCCCGGTTCAACCTCGCCTATGACTTGGCCGAGGCCGGGGAGATCGGCTCCGCTCGCGATTTGCTGGCTTACGATGAAGACCTGTATGAAGAGCATGCCGACGAGACGACGCGCATCAACGTCGCATGGCTCTCGGGCAGGATCGCTCTCGCCACTCGCGAGTACAGAGTTGCGGAAGAGTCGCTCTGTTCGGCACGCGATGCATATGCAGAGCGCGGCAACGGCTTCGACGTCGCCTGTATCTGTCTTGATCTCGCCCTGCTGTACTTCCAGCGAGGACAGACCCAGGAGCTCACGGAGGTAGCAAGACAGGCAGTTGTCCTCTTCGGCAAAGAAGAGGTGCACCGCGATGCGTTTGCCGCGCTCATCCTCCTGAGAGACGCCGCCAAGGCGCAGACACTCACGGTTACGGCCATCGAGAAAGTTGCCCGCTTCCTGAAGGAGGTGCGGACAAATCCATCTGTGCGATTTGAGCCCGCGAACTGAGAACGCTTGCCTGTCAATAAGAGAGGAAGGCCGAGAAGAAATCGGGTCGTCGGTCAGCACACGGCGATTTCCCGCTCGCAGGTCTCCCAGAAGTGGATACCCAGCTCTAGGGTGTTCGCGTTTCTCTCACCCTCCCGCCGAGCCACTCGGTGTAGCGTCGGTTGGCCTCCAGCTCGTTCGCATGCCACCACTCCCCGTCGAAGAAGACCGCATCCGCGAGATTCTCGCCCGTGGGCAGGTCCCGCGCGACCCGGGGGGACACGGCTGCTTGCGACCGCAGGTTCACCGGGCCGTATTGGATGAGGGGCGGGAAGGCGGATTGCGCGGTCTCGCCGACTGCAAAGCGGACGAGCTGCTGCGCCGCCTCCTTGTTCCGGGATCCCGCGGCGATGACGAAGTAGTCCGAGGCGAGGAGGCCACCCTTCCAGGAGATGGCGATCGGCTGACCTGCATCGCGGGACGCGAGAAGCCTCCCATTGGTGCCGACCGCCAGGGCGACCTCCCCTCGGGTGAGGAGCTCGGCGGGCTCGGACCAGGCGTCGAAGATCACGACCTGGGACTCGATCTTGGTCAGGCTGGCCATCGCGCGGTCGAGGTCGAGGGGATAGAGCTGGTCCGCGGGGACCCCGTCGGCGAGCAAAGCGATCTCCAGCATCCACTGCGGGTTGTTGCGAAGCGCGCGCTTGCCCGGGAATCTCTCGAGGTCCCAGAAGTCCGCCCAGGTGCTCGGAGCGGAAGCGGGATCGTCGAAGGTCTCCGCGTTGTAGCCGAGAACGATCGCGTAGGTCATGATGCCCACGCCGTAGGGATGGACCGCCGAGTCGAGGAGGGCGGACTTGTCGATCCCGGAGTAGTCGATGAGCTCGTAGAGCCCTTCTGCGGCGCCATGGAAGAGCTCGGCCGGCTCGACGTCGACCACGTCCCATACGCCGGAGGAGCATTTCTCTTGAAGCAGGTCGAACTGGCCGTCGTAGGTGGCTTCGGTGACCTCGATGCCTGTTTCTTGGTGAAACGGCTCGAACATCGTCTTGCGCTGGGCTTGCTGCCAAGCTCCCCCGAAGGAAGCGACGCCCCCTACCTACAAAGAACTGTGATCCAGAGCCCTGACTCAGGACCACGTGTGTCCGTCCGGACACTTGTGGGGCCCGTAGTGGCCCTGGGTCAGTACGCAGGTCTTGAGGCACGGTGCTCCATCCACTTTGGTGGGGTCAGAGGCGTTACAGTCTGCCATGCTGTGGCTCCTTCGAGTTGCTTCGTTGATTGTTGGCCGGCCCTCGGCCGAACCAGTGCTCCACATCTGTCCTTCTCGTCACGAGGTAAGACGGATCCAGCAAGGCATTTTCCCCAACTGGTTGCATTCTTGGGTCAAGGACGGTGTTTCGGGAAGAGTAACGGAGGGGTACTACCCCACAGACGGTAGCCCAAACTGCGGGTGTCTGGAGAGTCAAGAATCGCCGGCGACCTCGCTTCGCTTGGCTTTCAGGTTGCTGACGTGGCCGCTTAGGGTGACGACGCCGTTGTCGCGTCCATCACTCGATGTTCAGATCGCTGGTGTCGACGGATCGCACTCCCTGCGTCCAGGCGTCGCCCTGAGCGACTCTGCGCTCGTAGGCGCTGCCCACGTTTCCGGACAAGGTGGCCTCTCCGTCTTGGACCTTCACCTCGATCAGCGCGTCGTCGACACGGGCATCCCACATCAGGGTCTTCACGGTTGGTTCGACGAAGCTGTCGTAAGTAAGCTGCAACGGTCATCCATGCCTCAGGACCGTACCTGCCCGAAAAGCCGGGTTCTCAAGCGCCTCGGAGCTGTAGCTTTTTCCAAGCCGAGCGAAGAAATTTCGCCTCTTCCGGCTCGCACGAGAGGCTCGAAGCTTTTCGCGAGACAGAGCCGTGACCCGTGAAAAAACACCATATGTTCATGAGTCAGGGCCTCTGAGTCATGAACAACTCCCGTAGGTTCATGGCACGTAGCTTCGAGCCATGAACCTACAGCGTTCGAGAATCGAGAGATGAATCGGGAACCAAGTCACCTGGAAGAGCCCTTTCCAGGCTCGTTGGCTTTCTTCAGGCGCGCGAGCCGATGGGGAGCGGGCACGCCGTCACCGTCCCCGTGCTCGGCGCCGGGGCGATGGGCGTACCACTCACGGATCGCCCGAACGATCTCTTCCTCGGTGGCCTCGGGGCTCTGGCGCCGGAGGTTCATCCGCTTCATCTGCTCGGCCGCTTCGGCGAGCGCGAAGGCGATCTCCATGCGCTTCAGGACCGCTGGGTCCCGGATGGGTTTCTTCGGGATCCGTTTCAGGCTTCCCATAGCTCGGTCACGGACAGATTCTACCTGTCACCCCCCACCACCCGCGTCAGCCACTTCTCCCGGTACTCCCGGTACACGGGGGTGTCCGGAAAGCTCTCACCGTCGCCGTAGGGATAACCGCTCATGGCGCGGAAGGGGAGGGGCTCCACCTGGTCGGGCTCCCAGGTGTTGCGGTCGGCGTCCTTGTCCCAACCTTGGCTCTCCAGAAACACCGTGCGTCGCCAGCCGGGGGTGGGCTCCGGCAAATTCGAGACGTCGAAGATCAGCTCCATCGCGTCACCAGCCCCAAGGATCACCGAACGGTCGTCCGCTGTGGTCAACAGCTCGCGCACGTCGCCGTACCGCGTGTAGCGCCCGGGGAACGGGAGCCACGGGGAGTCCTTTCGAACGTGGGTGTAATCGAAACGGTGGGGCGCGTTGGGCGCCGTGCGCACCGGCTGCGAGAAGCCCCGGTAGCGCAGCTCGGCGCTCGCCGGATCGAGACGGGCCACCACTCGCGGCGCGTCGTCGGCTGTCGTCCTGCTCCAGGCGATGCGGTCCCAGTGGAGCCACAGGGTGGTCACCAGCCGCAGCCTGCGGGCGCCCTCGGGCAGCGGCGGCGTATCGAGCACCAGCGTCTTGGTCTTGCCGGCGGGGAAGCCCGGGTTGGCCATCAGCACTTGCCAGCCGTCCGCGGTCTCGACCTCCAGCCGCGGCGGCATCCACACCGGGTCGCTGCGTTGGGCCAGCGCCAGGTTGAGGCTGGCGTCGGTGGGGAAGATCCAGCCGTCCAGATGCAGTCGCACCGGCGCCGCCGGAGCCTCTCCCAGATCGAAGGTGAAGGTCCACGGCTCGGTGGCGACGCCCTGGTAGCGGCTCGGGGTATAGCCGTCGGCGTAGACCTCGTCGCGGGTAGACACCTCACGGGTGACGTCCTCGCCGCGCCCGTCCCAGGCGGCGGCCATCGGCTGCAGCTCGCGGGTGCCGAGCACCCGGTCGGGCCAGCGCTCCGGCGGCACGGTCTCGCCCGGCACGATGCGCAGATCGCTCGCCACCTCGACGTCCGCCGGATGATCGACCACCCACAGGCGCACGCGGTCGAAGAACGCCGCCTCCCACAGCTCCTCGGTGATCGCCAGACGGTAGGTGTCGCCCTCGGCGCGGATGCCGTCCACTCGCACCAGCTCTTCGGGATCCGCGGGCGCCCACACGCCGGGAGCGAGCGGCAGCCCCGTCGGCGCTCCCCATAGGAGGTCCGTGACGAAGCGGTAGCCCTCGCCGTCCCAGGCGTAGAGGAACGGGCAGGAGCCCTTGAGCACCTGCTCCTCCGCCACCACCTGGTCGGTCTGGGGTTGGAGCCGGTTCTGCGGCACGCCGTTGGTCCAGGTCACCCGCATGGCGTCCGGTTTGCGCACCGAGCCCAGCCCGAAGTGCACGACACCGCCGTCGGATTCACGGAACTGGTAGGCGCTGCCGGCGAAGATCTCGACCGTGCTGCCGGCCCCCAGCACGTTGTTCTTGCTGTTGCCCTGGGACAACCCCCGGAGCTGCACCTGGAGCCAGGATTTCTCGTTGCCGCCGACGTTCTCGACCCGGAACAGCCCCCGGTCACCGGCTGCGAAGAGATCGAGGTCGCCGTCCCCGTCGGCGTCGGCGGCGGCCAGCCCGGTGACGGTGCCGAAGCCGCCCTCGGGTCCCTGGATCGCCCGGGCCTCGAACCGCGCCGCCGTGCCACCGCTTCCCTCGACGTCGCCCCTCTGCAGCCAGACGCCGACTCCCGCGGCGGTGGCCAGGGCGAGATCGAGACGGCCGTCGTGGTCTGCGTCCAGGGGCACGACAGCGGAGACCTTCCCAGTGTCTTTCGGGCTCGGCTGGTCGAGAGCCCAGGCACCGAAGCGGTCGCCGAGGTTGTGCCAGAGGACGATCCCGCCGGCTTCCGGTGCGGTGACCAGATCCGGGCGACCGTCGTTGTCCAGATCGGCGCTCGCTACCGCGCGGACGGTGGGCGAGGCCACTCCCGGCGCGCGCAGCCCGGAGTCCCAGGAGCGGTCGGCGAAGCGGCCCTGGCGCAGGTTGTCGAGCAGGAGCAGACCGCCGTCCTGAGCTACCAGCAGATCCAGGTCGCCGTCGCGGTCCAGATCCGAGGCGACCGACTGATGGGCGCCGGAGCTCTCGATCTCGGCGAACAAGGTTTCGGGGAACGACTGGCCACCCACCTCTTCGAGCGCACCCTGGAGGTTGTTGCGGTAGAGGCGGGCGAGCTTGCCGGAGCCTCGGCCACCGAAGACGGCGAGATCCAGATCGCCCTCGATGTCGAAGTCGAGCACCGCGGCGGCCGTCCCCCCGGCGCCGGCCAACCCGAGCTCGCCGGTGGCCGCGGTCAGACCGCCTTTGCCGTCGCCGCGCCAGAACGCCGCGGCGCCCGAGTTGCCGGAGGCTCCGGGTCCGTAGGCCAGCACGTCGCGCAGCCCGTCGTTGTCCAGATCGGTGACCAGCACGCCCACTGCTCCCGCGGGCGCCGCCAGAGACGTCGGCTCGTCCTTCGTCGACCACCGCACCTCGACTGCCCGGCCGCCGCCGGAAGGCGCCACCAGCCGCACCGGATCCGGCCGGCCGTCACCGTCCAGATCCAGGGCCGCCAGGGTCGAGGGGCCGGTGGACGGGGTGGCGGGGCCGCCCTCACGGCGCGCCCGCCAGGAGATTTCCGCTGGGGCGCCAAAGCCGGTGGGGGCCGGCTCGGCGGCGAAGCGCTGCACCGGCACACCCTGGATGCCCAGGGTCAGCTCGCGCAGGCTCTGCTGGTACATGGGGGTGATCTTGAGCACGTTTTCCAGCCGCTGGGCGGGGACGCGGGCGTTCTCCAGCTCGTTCTTCTCCAGCGCCTCGAGCACCCGGTCGAGGGTCTGCTCCATCGCCGCGGGACCCTGCCAGGCCAGCTCCTCGAGCCGCAGGTAGGCACCGGTGGCGGCGGTGCGGTCCCCCCGGTCGATGGCCCGGCGGCCGAGGGCGGAGAGCACCACGGTATTTTCAGGCCGCAGCCGGGCGAGCTGCTCCAGCGCCTGGCGCTCCGAGCTCTTCGCCCGGTCGTCCTGCAGGGTGGAGGCCAGGCGATAGAGGGCGTAGACGATCTCCAGATCCTCCGGAGCCTTGCGCACCGCCTGACGCAGGAGCCCCAGCGCCTCGTCCTCCTGTCCCGCCCACTGCAGGATCTCCGCCTCGATGGCCATCAGATCGGCGCGCCCGGACGACATCTCCGCCTGGGTCCCCTGCGCGATCTCCCGGGCCGCACGGATGGCGGTCAGGGCCTTGTCGATCTTCTGCTGGCGCAGCAGCGCGATGGCGAGGTCCGCCTGCGGAAGGGGATCGTCCTCGACCTTCGCCGCCAGCTCCCGGAACAGCTCCTCCGCCTTGGCCGGCTCCTCGTTCTCCATCTCCGCCAGCGCCCGGGTGCGCAAAGCCAGGGCCTCGGCGGAGGGGCGTTGCGCGGCGGCCGCGGGGAGAGGAAGGCCGGGGACGACGCCCGGGAGACTCCCGGTGAGGACGCCGGTGACGAGGAGACAGACCGGGAGCGCGAGACGCCGAGAGCGCCTCGGTGTGGGGCCGGGGAAGCTGGAAGCGCAGGGACGGTTTCGAATGGACGGCATGGGGACGATTGTAGGGCCACCCATACAATGCGTCCATGGGCGGGTCTCACGGTGGGTCTCCGGGCGGGTCTCTGGCCGGGTCCGGGGGAGGGATCGAGGAGGGAGCCTTGGCGAGGCGCGGAGAGCGGCGCGCGATCCGGCTTCTCCTGCTCGCGGCGCTGCTGGTCTGGCTCGCGGTGACCTTGCCTCTGGCGCTGGGCTGGAAGACCCTCTACCTGCGGGACGTCGCCACCACCCATCTCCATTTCAAGGCGTTTGGCGCGGCGGAGCTGGAGGCGGGCCGCATCCCGGCGATCCGGCCGGATTGGGGTCTCGGACAGCCGTTCCGGGGCAACCCCAACGCCCTGGCCTTCTACCCGGGGAATCTCCTCTATCGGGTGCTGCCGTTCTGGAGCGCCTTCAATCTCCACTACATGCTCCACTGGCTGCTGGCGTTCCTGAGCTTTCGGATGCTGGCCCGGGAGCTCGGGCTGTCGCCGGCCGCCACCGTGCTCTCGGCGCTCACCTATGCGGGCTGCGGGTGGACGATCTCGTGTTTGACCTTCTACAACCTCCTCACCGTCACCGCCTGGTGGCCCTGGGTCGTGGTCGGCGCTCTGCGGGGCGGTGCCCGGGGTGTCGCCCTGGGCGGCTTGAGCTGCGGCATGGCACTGCTCGGCGGCGAGCCGGTGACCGCCGCGCTGGCGCTCCTGCCGCTGGTGTGGCTCGCCGTCGAGCGTCACGGCTGGCGGCGCGGCCTGGTCTCGAGCTTTGCGGTGGGCGCCGTCGGGCTGTGGGTGGCGTTGCCGCAGGTGGTGGCCACCTGGCGCGTGCTCGGTTTCTCCTGGCGGGGCCTCCATGGAACGACGGTCGCCGGCGGAGCCTACTCGTTGAACCCCCTGCGGCTGCTCGAGCTCCTGGTGCCGTTGCCGTTCGGCCGACCGGACGTGCTGGGTCCCGCCAGCCTGGAAGGGAGCGCAATCTTCGAGCGGGTGCCGTACGTGCTCACCGTCTACGTCGGGGTGACGGCCCTGGCGCTCGCCCTCATGGGCTCGCTGGCACGTCGCCGGTGGGCGGTGCCGGCGATGCTGGGGCTGGCTCTCGCGGCGCTGGGGCCATACGCTCCAAGGCTCGTCCACTGGATCAGCGGTGGCCTGTTCCGGTATCCGGAGAAATTCCTCCTCTGGCCGGCCCTCTTCGTCCCCCTGCTGGCGGGAGCGGGGCTGGATGCGGTCCGCAACCCCCGGCGCTCAGGGTGGCGGGCGGCCCTCCCGGCGATGATCCTCGCCGCCTTGGCAGCGGTGTTGTGGCTGGCAGTGAGCCTCCGGGGGCCGGCTCTCGCGGCCTGGCTGAGCGCCGACCTGACCCCGGCGGCCCTCGCCGCCAAGTCGGCGGCGCTCGTGTCCCAGTGGCAAAGCGCTCTGCCGGTCAGCCTGGCCCTCCTGGCGCTGACCGCGGCCGCCGTCTACCGGCGCAGCGCGGCGGGCCTGGTGCTGGTGCAACTGGTGGCGCTGTTGCCGCTGTTGGGTCTCGTCCGCACCGACGACACGAGCTTCTACCGGCGCCCAGCGCCCTTCGCCGAGCGGCTCGCCGCGGGGACCACGGTCTTCACCTCGATCTGGGATCTGCCGCTGAGCCCGCCGGGAGAGAGGCTGGTGTACCAGCTCGGCCAGCCGCTCGACGGGGGGACCCCGGACGTGCTCCTGCGTCTCCGCCATCTCGACCTCGACTTTCCGACCGGCCCCCTGGCCGGGCTCTCGTATCCTCTCGCCCCGGATCTGGAGGGTCTGCACGGTCCTCTGCACCATCGGTTTCTCCGTGCCTACTCGCGGATGGATCCGACGACCTTCGGGAGCTGGCTGCGCGCCCTCGGCGTCGAGGCCGTGACCGCGTCCGGCGAGCCTCCCGCCACCGGCCTGCAGCCGCTCGCGACCGAGCTTCATCTGGGCGTGCCCGTGACGCTCTATCGCGTGCAGGGGACGGCTCCCCGGATTTGGTGCCCACAGGAGGTCGACGTGGTGCCATCGCCGGCGGAGACCTTCCCCCGTGTGGGTGCCGAGCCGGATCCCGTGCACACCGTGCGGGTTCCGTTCCCGGTCGACCCTCGACCCTGCCACCGGGTCCAGCTCGTGGAGGAGACCCCCGACCGGTTGGTCTTCGAGGTGGAGGGTCCAGGGGGTCTGGTCGTTCTGCGCCGCGCGTACCAGCCGTTGTACCGGGCGTTCTCCCGCGATCTGGATCGCGACCTGGGTCGCGACTCGGATCGAGAGCTCGCTCTCTTCCCGGCCAACCTCCTCTTGCTCGGAGTGGAGGTTCCCCCGGGCCGCCAGCGGGTGGTCGTCCAGGTGTCGAGCTGGCCGGAAACGACGGCGGGTGGGCTGTCGCTGCTCGGGATACTCGTAGCTCTCGGTGTCCTCTGGCGGGGCAGGGACCGGAAGACGCCGACGGGTCCCACGAGGCACGAGGAACCGGATGGACGTGGTACCTTGCCGCCATGAGCGTCGAGGAGCACCGCGCCCACGCCCCGGAGAGCCTGGGCTTCGGCGTCATCACCGCCAGCGACAGCCGCTCTGCGAAGGACGACACCTCCGGCGACGAGATCCGCCGGCAGGTGCTCGCGGCGGGCCATCAGGTGATCGATTCGCTGATCGTCCAGGACGAATTCGCCGAGATCCGCTCCGCCGTCGAGGTCTTCGTGAGCCGTGGGCCTCTCGACGTTGTCGTCATCTCCGGTGGCACCGGCTTCACCCCGCGGGACGTCACGGTGGAAGCCGTGGCCCCGCTGTTCGAGCGCGAGGTGCGAGGCTTTGGCGAGCTGTTCCGCATGCTGTCGTGGCAGGAGGTGGGCTCCGCCGCGATGCTCAGCCGGGCCACCGCCGGCGTGGTCCGCGACCGCGCCGTCTTTCTGCTCCCGGGCTCGCCCAGGGCGGTGGCGCTGGCGATGGAGAAATTGGTGCTGCCGGAGGCGGCCCATCTGGTGAGCCTGGTACGCAGGCGGCGGGTCTGAGCACAATCCCAGAGGTGTGCTAAGCGCTCTCTCTCGCCTGACTGAACGTGCCGAGCCAGCGATCCGCCAGCACCACCAACAGGCCCGCCAGCGCGGCGAGGGTGAGGCTTCTCGGATCGTAGGCGGCGAGCCCGCCAAAGCCCAGCACCGTCGCCGCCATCCCGCCCAGCAGGGAACCGCCGGCTCCCAGCAGAGCGCAAACCCACAGACCGCGGTCGATCCCCACACCGGACAGCCTGACACGGGTGACGAGACGGAAGACGAGCCCGACGGTAAAGCCGGCGGCGATCCACGAGAGCAGACCCCAGAGCTCCATGTGGGGGAGTCTACCCTGTGCCGGGCAGGTGACGTTCCGTGATGATTCCGGGGGAGGCTCAGGGGAGGCTGGCGACGAGCCAGGCTTGAGACCCCGGCGTCTGGAAGCGGAGGGTCTGAGCCGGCCGGCGATTGTGCCGATGGCCCGGCCGGGGAAGAGGGTTGGCCGTGTGATTCAGGAGGAAGCGATGGACAGGCCGAGCACCCGGTCCCAGGCAGGTTCGTGCCCGGTGAGGGCGGACAGCAGGGCGAGACCGATTCCGGCGCTGCCGGTGAGAAAGCCGGCGTCCTTCCGCCAGTCGAGCTCGCTCCCGGGGTTTCCGGTTTCGGAGGCCCAGGCGGGAAAGCCGGCGATCCCGGTCTCGCCGTCCCCGCTCAGGATCCGGTCGCGCAGATCGAGCGTCCACCGGTACCAGAAGCGAGCCGCCTCGGCCAGCCGGTCGTTGCCGCGGACCGCGTAGGCGCGGTGAAAGATCAGGCCCAGCCCCGCGGCGCCGTGGCACAGACCGCCGTCCTGGATACCGCTGCGGTCCACCGGCCGGGCGGCGGCGTCGAGCAACATGCGCACTGCCTCGTCGGCCCAGTCGGCGCGGCCCACCCTGCGGGCGGCACAGAGCAGCGCCGCGCCGGCGCCCGGATCACCGTAACACCAGGCGTGGCGCGCCGGTCCTCCCGGCTCGCCGTCGGGCTTCCAGGAATAGGGGAGGTGGCAGCCGTGGTCCTCGCCGGGCTGGTCGAAAGGCAGCCGGCGGCTCAGCATCCAGGCCACCCCACCCTCCAGCAGCTCGCGGGCCTCCGACTCGGCGACCCCGGCGGCGGCGGCGCCCGCGAGCACCGGCAGCACCCCCGGCAGCCCGTGGGCGGTGCCGGCGTTGAAGTGGCCGTCGGGATTCTGGACCCGTTGGTGCTCCGGCATCCTCTCGGGTGCCGAGAACCAGCGCACACCGTCGGCGTCGCAGGTGGCGGTGGCCCCCAGACGCCGGATCACCTTCTCCAGACACCGGCGGGCGCTGGGGCGTGAGCCCCGCTCCAGGGCGTAGACGCCAAAGCCGGTGAGGCCCTGGATGATGTCGAACTCACCGCTCGCCGCCTCCGAGTCCAGGTAGTCGAGCAGCACCTCGTCGATGGCTTCCTGGCCGTCTCCCTCGTTCTCGAACAGCCGGCCGTCGAGATGCTCTAGCGTCCAGGCGACGCCGGAGAAGCCGGAGTACAGCTCGGGCGGGGTGACGGTGGTGGACAGGGCCTCCGCGGCGCGGTCGAGGAGACGCACCGCCTCGTCGGCCCAGCGGTCGGCCTCCGTCTCGTCCTCGGTGGCGAGGGCGAGGTAGGCGTAGAAGAGCCCCACCCCGGCGTCACCGCCGGCTAGCGAGGGTGCGCGGATCCCCGTCGTACCGCCCTGGGGTCGGGAGGTCCATTCGGACAGCTCGCCGGCGACCTGCGCCAGCGCCTCCCGGGCGCGGTCGGCGTCCTCGCCGGTGAGCAGGGGGCTCCAGGCGGAGTCGGGGTGCGGGGCGGAGGGCTCGGTGCTCATCCAGGGGGTCTTTCGGCTGGCGTCAGCTCGCGGCTGCAAGCTTTTCCTCGAGGGTCCCTTCCAGCTCGCCGGCCTCCGGGAACCGTCCCAGGGCCTTTTTGGAGAACAGCTCCTGGTCACCGAGCTTGACCTCGAAGGCGCCGCCGCTGCCCTTGATCAGACGGGTGGACAGGTCGAACTTCTTTTCGATCTCGGCCGCCAGACCGGCGGCGCGGGGGTGGTAGTTTCACTGCACGCAGTATTCGATGGTCAGCGTCTGGCTCATCGGGATTCTCCTCCGGATGCCATGTAAAAGCTTCGTATGCGATGAGACGTGGGGATCGTCCGATCCCGGTGGGTGACAACTGCGAGGGCGGCGCGGTCATTCCCGGCCGCCTGCGCTTCCAAGCCGTGCCCGGGAGAAGCCCGTTGTAACGCCCATCCATGAGCCCTGTGCAGAGCCCCATGTAGAATACGCGAGTTGGATTCGCGGTTCTGGGTCCGAGGAGACTGCTAGAGATGACTGAGCCCGCCGAGCTTTTGAAGCCTTCCTCCGAGATGGAGCCAGATCCGAGCGTGGATCCTGAGATCGAGTCCGAGCTGGAGATCGAGGGGGATTCCGACGGCGCTGAGATCCACACTTTGGAGCGCGTGCGCGCCGAGGCCGAGCGCGGCAAGAAGATCGAGCGCCTGGCCCACCACGTGAGGGGGATCCTCACCACCCTCGGCCTCGACCTCGAGGACCACAATCTTCGGGACACCGACCGCCGGGTCGCCAAGCTCTACCTGGAGATGTTCCACGGCCTCGAAGAGGGTGCCGAGCCGAAGGTCACGACCTTCCCCAACGACGAAGGCTACAGCCACATGGTGATGGAGAAGAAGATCCCGTTCTACTCCATGTGCTCGCATCACCTGGTGCCCTTCTACGGCCACGCTCACATCGCCTACATCCCCAACGACCGCATCATCGGGCTGTCCAAGTTCGCCCGCATCCTGGAGTTCTACGCCAAGCGGCCGCAGCTCCAGGAGCGGCTCACCGAGCAGGTGGTCAACTGCCTCACCGAAAAGCTGGAGCCCAAGGGTGCCATGGTGGTCATCGAGGCGCGCCATCTCTGTGTCGAGATGCGGGGCGTCAAAAAGCCCGGCGCGCTCACCGTCACCTCCGCCCTGCGCGGCATCTTCCACCAGCGTCCGGTACGCGAGGAGTTCCTCGACCTGCTCCGGCGGGACTGATCGCATCGATCGATGCTGAAAGGCGTGATGACCCCCCGACGATTTCCGAGCTCCTCCATCAGCGGCTTCGCCCTTCTTCTCGCTCTGGCGCCGGCTGTGCTGGCCGGGCCCGCCTCGGCGGAGCAGCCCAAGAAGGAAGACTTCGAGCTCATCAACCCGCTGCTCAACCCCAAGCTCTCCCAGTGGCTGGTCGGTCCCATCTCGTGGATCGCCAGCGAGAAGGAAATCGAGGACTACCTGCTGCTGGTCTCCGACGAGGCGGCCGAGAAATTCGTCGAGGAGTTCTGGGCGCGGCGGGATCCCTACCCTCAGCGTCCCGACAACCCGGCCCGCAAGCTGTTCGAGGACCGCATGGCCGACGCCGAGGCGGAGTACGCCGAGGCGGGCCAGCCGGGCTGGAAGACCCCCCGGGGCCGGGTCTTCGTCACCTACGGCGAGCCTGAAAAGGTGGACTACGAGGTGGCGCAGGACCCCCAGGATCCGCTGATCGAGGTGTGGATCTACGACAAGAAGGCGGAGAAGGGCCTCGACGGCGAGAAGCCCAAGCGCCAGTACCGCTTCATCAAGCGCGGCGAGCTGACCCAGTTCTACGAGCGGTTGGACGCTTTCGAGCGTCGGCGCCGCCAGGCCACCACGCCACCGCACCTGCGCCGCCGTCCCTGAAGGCACCGAGTCCCCGTCCATCGACCTTCCCCGATCGGAGGAAGCCCATGTCTCGAGATGCCAGGTCCGGACCGCACGCGGTGCTCGCGGGCACCGGCATCGCCATCCCTCCGCGGGCGGTGACCAACGACGAGCTGGCGCGGATCATGGACACCAGCGACGAGTGGATTCGCGAGCGCAGCGGCATCGTCACCCGCCATTTCGTCGAGGCCGGGGTGGGCTCCTCGGATCTCGGCGCCAAGGCCGCGAAGGCCGCCCTCGACGACGCCGCGATGGACGCCGGGGACCTCGACTATCTGGTGTGCGCGACCATGACGCCGGACCACTACTTCCCTGGCACCGGCACCTTGATCCAGCAGCGTCTGGGGGTCGATCCGCTGCCGGCGCTGGACATCCGCCAGCAGTGCGCCGGCTACGCCTACGGGCTCCAGATGGTCGACGCCCTGATCCGCGGTGGCGTGGCGAAAGCCGTGATGCTGGTGGGCACCGACGTCCACACCTCGCTGATGCCCTGGTCGGCGCGGTCCTGGAAGGTGCTCGACGGCGAGCTGCCGCCGGAGGAGCTGAGCGACGATGAGCGCGAGCGCAACGACCGCTTCCGTCACCTGGCGGTGCTCTTCGGCGACGCCGCGGGCGCCATGGTCTTCCGCGCCGACGAGACGGCGAACGGCCGGGGTCTGCTGGGAGGAAAGCTCTACGGCGACGGCGACCGGTTGGACATCCTCTACGTCCCGGGCGCCGGCTCGCTGCACCGCCCGTGGGTGGACGCCGAGATGATCGAGCAGGCGGTCCACGTGCCGGTGATGGACGGGCGGCAGGTGTTCAAGCTGGCGGTAACGCGCATGCCGCAGGTGACCAAGGAGGTTCTGGGAGGCTATGGCTACGGCCTCGACGACCTCGGCCTGCTGATCATGCACCAGGCCAATCTACGCATCAACGAGGCGGCGCAGAGGTCCCTCGGCCTGCCCGACGAGAAGGTCCACAACAACATCCAGAAGTACGGCAACACCACCTCGGCGACCCTCCCCCTGGCCTTCCACGAGGCGCGCCAGGAGGGCAAGGCGCCGGAGGGAGCCCTGGTGGCCTTCACGGTGCTCGGAGCCGGGCTGCACTGGGGGTCAATGCTGATGCGGGTGTAGGCGGTGAATGTGGGCTTTTCTCCCCCCGTCGGCAGATTTCTCTGAAATTTGTTGAGCGATGCCGGGCCTTTTTTCCGTCTATTTAGTCTGCATGAGCGATCGTGCACCCCGGTATCTACCCCCCGGCGGCGCGTTGGTCGAGGTGACCTACCGAACGATCCAGGGACGCATGCTTCTGCGTCCGAGCCGCAGGCTCAACGAGATCGTGGTCGGCAACCTTGCTCGCGCCCAGAGACTCTGCAGTGAAGATGCATCCAATGGTGTGTCCAGGGATCCTGTAGAGCTCATCGGAATCGTCGTTCTCAGTAACCACATCCACCTCCTGCTGTGGGTGAAGACCCAGTACCAGCTCTCCAAGCTGTTGGAGCACTTCGCGGGCAACACGGCCCGGGAGGTGAACCGTCTGCACGACTGGTCGGGCTCGCTATGGCAGCGTAGGTACCAAGGCATCTGTGTGACCACGGAGGAGGCAGCCCAGGTGGCCCGGCTGGAGTACCTCTTGGCCCAGGGTGTCAAGGAGCATCTGGTCGAGAAGGTGGAGGATTGGCCCGGAATCCATTTCGGCAAGGCGCTATTGGAAGGCCGGAGCCTGCTGGCGGGTAAGTGGATCGACCGGACCAAGAAGCATCGCGCCAAAAACCAGGGCCAGGAGCTTCCCCGGGCGGAGTACGAAGAGACCCTCACCGTGGAGCTGAAGCCCTTGCCGTGCTGGGCGCACCTGAGCTGGGGAAAATACATCCGCCGGATCCAAGGGATGGTTGAAAGGATCGAGGAGGAAGCCGCGGCGGAGAGAGCCCTTCGGGAGACGGAGGTCGTCGGAGTCCAGGAGATCTGCGAGAAGGAGCCGCAGACGAGACCCAACACGGTCAGCACCTCGCCGGCGCCGCGGGTCCATGCGGCGACGACGAAAGAGCGCAAGGCGTGGTGGGAGGCGTTCGCCTGGTTTGTGGTGGCGTATCGAGCCGCGGCGGACCTATTGAAGCAGGGGCAGCTCGATGCCCCGTTCCCGGAGGGCTGCTTCCCACCGGGCTTGCCGTTCGTCGGCGATACGGGCTGACGGGGCTCCGACTGCGGCGGTGCTCCCTGAGTGAGCATCGATCCTTTTGGGAGGATCCAGGTCGAAGTGCGCCCAGATTCATCGACGAGAATGCATATCCCTCCCGAGATGACCTTCATAGACAGCTTCCACCGCGGAAGAGCCCCAGATCGAGGGCCTCGGATGCGCCTCGGGGGTGCAAGGAGCCGTAGGTAAGCTGCCTCAAGAGTCTCTTTTTACAAGTACCTGGAAGTTGCTGCTAGGGTAGGTTGCTAGGGTAGCCGCGCAGACTCCTAGGTAGTACGGCTCCCTACCGCGTTAGAAACGGGCCGGCGTACTGGAAAGTCATCTCGACCGGTCCTGTGTTGATCAGAAAGCTGTCGATGGCGGTCTGCCGGGTCGCTTCCACCTTGGCGTCTTCGGCGATGAAGCAGAAGCGATCACCCACCACGGTCTCCCCCGTCGCCGCGATGGCGATGATGTCGGGTACGGTCTCTCGTAGGTGATCGTTCCGTCGATGGTGCAGTCGATTTCCCGTATGGGGGAGGCTCGTCTCTCCCTCAATGGCGCCGGCAATCTGATCGTGTCGAACAACGATGGATCCGGAACGACCGGTGTCCGGCAGGCCCCCTTGCCGAGAGACAGCCAGGAGATGATCACCGGGATCGAGTGTCCCAACCTCCTCGCGTCGGCCGAGGGCACACCAGGGCCAGATTCTCGATATTGTCGAAGAGACACCGGGTCTCCGAGAAGCAGATCCTGTTGTCGCCATGGGCCAGGTGGCCAGGCATCGCCGTCAAGGGGACGGTCATCAAGTGTCCATGGTCGAGATGACCACCCGGGGCGTGGAAGAGCCTCACGGCCTCGGACCTTCCCTGGGCGAATGCCGAGCCGAAGGCGACCACCGCTAGCCCTACAGTTATCGCTGCCGCTCTGCGTAGGTTCATGCGGAACGTTACCCAAAATTATACTTCTTTGCCGGGTTGCTGAGAGGGGGACAGGGGGCTGCATCGGACGATCCCGGTGGATCTCCATCCGATAAGATGCTCGTGGCCCATTTCCCTGCGAGGTCGGTCCGGAGGACTGTCACCTCAATGTCACATGCTTTTCCCGTGGAGCCTGCCCTTGGGCCGGTACACTGTGATGCCGGTGCGTCCGAGGTCCTGCGGACGTTGGAGGTGCCGGTTCGACCGAGCGCAGAGCGACTCCACGAGGGAGGTCATGAGCGAGCCCCAGACCGTCATCCCGGACGCCGACATCGAGATCCCCAGCCCGCCGCCGCCGGAGAAACCCACCCCTGGGCTCGTATCGGTGAAGACATCCACGGGCGTCGACCCGGCGCTCGACCCGGGGATCCAGCACCCCATTCTGGAGGTCGAGGATCTCTCCCTCTCCTACGGCGACAAGCTGGCGCTGCACGACATCTCGATGAAGATCCCGCAGAAGAAGATCACCGCCTTTATCGGGCCCTCCGGCTGCGGCAAGTCCACGCTCTTGCGTTGCTTCAACCGCCTCAACGACCTGATCGATTCGGTGAGCATCGAAGGCGACATCCTGTTCGAGGGCGAGAGCGTGTTCGACCCTTCCGTCGACGTCAACCATCTGCGCAAGCGGATCGGGATGGTGTTCCAGAAATCCAACCCGTTCCCCAAGTCGATCTACGAGAACGTCGCCTACGGCTGCCGCATCCAGGGGGTGAGCAAGAAGAGCGAGCTCGATCAAATTGTGAGGAAGAGCCTCGAGAGCGCCGCGCTTTGGGACGAGGTCAAGGACCGCCTCCACGAGAGCGCGCTGGGCATGTCCGGCGGCCAGCAGCAGCGCCTTTGCATTGCCCGCGCCATCGCCGTCGAGCCGGAGGTGATCCTCCTCGACGAGCCCTGCTCTGCGCTCGACCCCATCGCCACCGCCAAGATCGAGGAGCTGATGCAGGAGCTCAAGGAGGAGTACACCCAGGTGATCGTCACCCACAACATGCAGCAGGCGTCCCGGGTGTCCGATTACACGGCCTTCCTCTACCTGGGCGAGCTGATCGAGTACGGCGACACCGACAAGCTGTTCATCAATCCGCGGAAGAAACAGACCGAGGACTACATCACCGGTCGCTTCGGCTGAGTCCCCATCCGAAGGCGACGATCCGATCGCGTAAACTGTTGTTGGAAGCCAGGTTGCACGCGGGAGATCCCCATTCCGCGCGCTGGCCGCTCGGAAGACGATGACCCAACTGAAACGCGTCGAGGCTCTGGAGGATCAGGGAGCCGCTCCGAATGCGGAGCGTGAGCCGTCCCCGCTGTTCTTCAACCGCGAGCTGTCGTGGCTGGAGTTCAACCGGCGTGTGCTGGCGGAGGCGGCCGACCCCGACGTACCGCTGCTCGAGCGGCTCAGGTTCATCGCCATTTTCGACAGCAATCTCGACGAGTTCTTCATGAAGCGGGTGGGCGGTCTCAAACAGCAGGTCGCCTCCAATGTCACCAAGCTCACGCCGGACGGCCGCACGCCGCGGCAGCAGCTCGCCGAGATCGGCCGGACGGTGCGACCCATGCTCGCCGAGCAACGGCGGATCCTCCACCGGGAGATCCTGCCGGCGCTCCAGGAGCACGGCGTGCGCATCCTCGCCTGGGACGAGCTGCGGCCGCGCGAGGTGCACTCTCTCCACGAGTACTTCGAGTCCCAGGTGTTCCCGATCCTGACCCCGCTGGCGGTCGATCCGGCGCATCCCTTCCCGTTCATCTCCAACATGAGCGTGTCGCTGGCCGTGGCGGTGCAGGAGGAGGACGGGGACGAGGAGATGTCTCGCTTCGCACGGGTCAAGGTGCCGCCGAGCCTGGGGCGCTTCGTCAAGCTGCCCGAGAGTCGGCGCTTCGTTCCGGTGGAGGAGCTGATCGTCCGGCACCTGGATCAGCTCTTCCCGGGGCTCGAGATCCGCGGCGCATATCCCTTCCGGGTCACCCGCAACGCCGACGTCCGGCGCGCGGAGGAGACCGCGGAGGACCTGCTGGCGGTGATCCAGGAGGAGCTGCGCGAGCGCCGCTTCGCCACCGTCGTACGGCTGGAGATCGAGCCCGGGATGCCGCGCTGGATGCGCAAGCTGCTCTCCGAGCACCTGGACTTCCAACCCGAGGACACCTTCGAGCTGGACGGACCGCTCGGGCTGCGCGATCTATTCGAGCTGGCCGACTTGCCGCTCCACGAGGAACGGGTGAAGCCGTGGAACCCGGTGACCCACCCGCGTCTCCAGCCCCATCCGGACAGTGTCGAGGTGTCGATCTTCGACGTGCTCAAGAACGGCGACCTGCTGGTACACCACCCCTACGACGCCTTCGCATCGAGCGTCCAGCGGCTCATCGAGACCGCGTCCCAGGACCCGCAGGTGCTGGCGATCAAACAGACCATCTACCGCACCTCCAGCGACTCCCCGATCATGAAGAGCCTGATCCGCGCCGCCGAGGACGGCAAGCAGGTGGCGGTGTCGGTGGAGATCAAGGCGCGCTTCGACGAGGCCAACAACATCGAGTGGAGCGAAGCGCTGGAGGATGCGGGCGCTCACGTCTCCTTTGGACACGTCGGCCTCAAGAACCACGCCAAGGTGGTTCTGGTGGTGCGCGAGGAGGGCGGGGAGGTCCGCAAGTACACGCACGTCGGTACCGGCAACTACAACCCGGAGACCGCTAAGCTCTACACCGACGTCGGGCTGCTGACGACCGACCCGGCGATCGCCGGCGACGTGGTCAAGCTGTTCAATCTGCTGACCAGCTACCTCCACGAGCCCCGCTTCGAGCGTCTGCTGGTGGCGCCGCTCAACATGAAGCGGCGCTTCCTGGGCTTCATCCAAAGAGAGATCGAGCACCAGAGGGCGGGGCGCGGCGGTCACATCATCGCCAAGATGAACGGTCTCGAGGACCCGGAGACGGTCGAGGCGCTCTACGAGGCGTCGCAGGCCGGGGTGGAGATCGACCTGATCGTGCGCGGTGTCTGCCGGCTGCGGCCAGGGCTGCCCGGCAAGAGCGAGACGATCCGGGTGATCAGCGTCGTCGGGCGGTTTCTGGAGCACGCGCGAATCTTTTACTTCCACAACGGCGGGAGCTCGCGCTACTACATCGGGTCGGCGGACTGGATGGTGCGCAACCTCCACTACCGCATCGAGGCGGCGGTGCCGGTGGACGAGCCGGCGCTCCAGGAAACGGTCAAGGAGATCCTGGATTTCCAGCTCACCGACAACGTCAAGGCATGGGATCTGCAGTCCGACGGGACCTACGTCCGGCGCAGGCCCGGCCCTGAAGAGGACCGCCGCGCCAGCCAGGAGCTGCTGATGGAGCGGGCGCTGGAGCGTGGGCAGCGGGTCTGGGGCGAGGGGTAGCTCCGTGACAGTGAGCCGCCGATCATCGCCGGCCGAGCCAATGCTTCGGCTTGCGATTCTGATGGGAGACCGCGAGAAGACGGAGTCGTCGGTTTCTGAGCGGGCGGTAGAAGAGGGAGTAGGGAAAACGCGGAAGGACCAGCCGTCGAGCTTCGCTTTTCAAGCGCTGGGCGGCCTCAGGAAACTCCGTCAGGAAGCCCAGGGCGGCTTCCCAAGCCAGGAGACTGATCCTCGTAATAGCTGACGGCTTCTTGAAGCTCTTGGGCGGCGAGGCGATGGAACGAGACGTTCCTCATCCCGATCCGGTGAGGGATCTCCGGATCGGCTGGAAGACGTCTTCCGCTGGTATTCCGGGCTCGTCGCCCGCCTCCATCTCGGCGTCCCGACGCTGCGCCTCCTTGGCCCAAGCCTGGAGGATCTCCGGATCCTCCGCTTGTTGACCCAACTGCTTGGGGCTCAGGCTCATGACTGAGATCCTAGCACTGGTGGGCTTCAACGTCTCGAAGCTGACGCCAGGCAACCCTTTGAGGTCTTCTCGTTCTTCCTCGAGGTGGTCAGCCCGTCGCCGACATCCACGACTCCCTTGAGAATTCGTGCCAGCCCGGCTCTCAAAGGAGCTCTGACCGCGTTGTTTCGCCGCTTGGTCGCCAAAATCGCCCAACTACCACGTTGTCTCGCCGTTTGGGAGCACCCAAACGGTCCAACCACCGCGTTCGATGTACTTCCGCCTTTCTTACGATTCTCGTGACCCTTCTCGGCGTCCGACCAACCAAACGGCGTCCCTACGCCGTAGGGACGCCTTACTTATGCCCTGACGAGGGTGCATGCTCCGCATGGTGGTCGACGCCGCCCCAGGCTTCGACGAAAGCATCGATGGCTTCGCGGTTGAAGCTCTCGAGCGGCTGGACGCGTCCCCAGGCGGTGAGGACCAGACGCACAGCCCCCTCCGGCAGCCAGGGATAGGGGGCCACCAACACCTGCTCGGTCTCGCGGGCGTAGGCCTCCAGCTTCGCCACCAGCTCGGGGCAGCCCATCGCTCCTCCGGGGCACGACCACTGGAGCGCCACCCCGCCGTCGAGCAGGTTGTGGACCTGCAGCGGCAAGGGCACCGGCACTCGGTGCACCCCCCAGTCCGCCGCGTAGGGCAGGTGGGGACCGGAGGCCGGAGGATTGCTGGCATAAGCCACCCGGGGCGGCTGCGGGCCGGGCAACACCGAGCCCACCGCCTCCGCATCGACCGCGAAAATGGGAGCGGCCCGTCCGGGCTTCCCGTCCTGGGACGCCCCTCCGTTCATCGTCGCCGGTCCGCCGGCGAAGAGCTCCAGAGCCGGTTTTGCGCCGCCCAGCCGGGCGAGATCGAATCGTACGTCCTGCTCCTCGATCCCTCCGGCCGTCTCGGGGAGGAGCTCGAAGTCTTCCAACCGCACCAGCGGACCCTGTCGGCCTTCCACCCAGCGCTCGATCTGTGAGGGCATCCACAGACGGTCGTCGACACGGGTGAAGCCGAGGAACTGAGTCTCGACCATTTCCATCGCTGCGCCGCCGCCGTGGAAGTCCACGCCGGAGGGCTCGAAGTTGGGGAGCTGCTCGAGCAGACCGGTGGGGCGGCCGCTCTCCGCGTCGACCCAGAGCTGGGCCACTCGGAGACCCGCGCGATCGGCGCCCAGGAGTATCGAGCGCGAGCCGTCCGGATCCTCGACCTCCGTCGCCAGATCGAGGGCCAAACCGCCGGAGAGCCACGGGCTGTCGGCGACGTCGCCGGCCAGGCGGCGGACCGCCTCCTCGACCGTGAGCGCCGGTAACGCATAGACCGCCGCCAACAGCTCCTGCCGCGGCGCCACCCAGAACCGCCCCCACGCATCGACCAACAGGCTGTGCCCGTCGCGGGCCAGCCGGAAGCCGCCGCCGGGGTGCTCGACGCGCAGGGCGTCCGGCGGGCGCAGCGACCAGCGCAGCGGCGGAGCGGTCTCCCCTTCTTCCTCGACGTCCTCGTCGGAGCCCTCCTCCGAGCTCCCTTGCTCGCGGGGCACCACCACCTCCTGCCAGGACAGCCCGGCAAACGGCTCGCCGGCATCGATCAACCGCGCCAGGGTCTCTTCGGCGAGACGTCGGCCGCGGGTCTTGCCACCGGCGATGCGGTCTCGTTCCTGCGGGCTGGCGTAGCGGATCATCAGGTCCAGGGGCACGGCTCCGGTGTCGATCTCGCGCCGGATCTCCAGCTTGCCGGGCGCTCCCTCCCCACCACTCGGCGTCTCGCCGCCGGGATGCACCGCCAGCTCCAGGAGGTGGCCACCGGTGCGGTCGGTGACCCACAGCCGGTCGGGGTCGGCGGACATCTCCACCGCCGACAAACCGCCGGAGACCGTCGCCTGGGCGACGACCTCCAGCGCCGGCCAGGGGCGGGCGGTGAAGTCGGTGCGAAACACCACCACTTGGCTGGTGGGGTCGCCATCGCCCAGCCAACAGATCACCGCCATGCGGGTGACGCGGTCTCCGTCCAGATGAAAGGCCACGTCCCGCGGGGCCGGACAGACGGCGACCGCCCGGCCGTCGTGCTGCTCGTTGATCAGCGACAGACCGTTGGTGCCGGAGTCGATAGTGAAAAAGAACGGCTGACCGGGGACCGCGACCAGCCCGACCGGCTCGACTCCGGTGGGGAGCGACCCGGGGGCGGCCTTCTCGGGATCCTGCTCGTGCGGGTAGACCACGACATAGCCGTAGCGCGGGGACGGCCCGCGGCTCAGTGGGTCGTGCTGGGCGAGGTAGAGCGCTCGGCCATGACGGGCGGGCATCAGGTCGTAGACCTCGCGGACCTCGGTGGCTCGCTCCCCCTGTCGTTCGAAGGTACGCGGATCCACGGTGTACAGCTTGTCGTCCGGCCAGTGGAAGGAGTAGTACGCGTCGCCATCGACGCTGAACGTCCCGGGGCCACGCAACGGCAGGGTCGCCGCCACCTCGTGGTCGTCGAGGTCGAGGACGGTGGTGATCCCCGCGTACCAGTGCTGGATCCACAGGAGTCGGCCGTCGGGGGAGGGCTCCAGCCGCCAGGGCCCGGCACCGGTGTAGAGACGCCGGAGGGTCTCGCCACCGCCCGGACCGTCACTCAGATCGATCACCCGGACGTGATTGCCGCCCCCCACCGCGACGTAGGCGAGAGGGACCTCTTCCGGGGGCGCGGTGCAGCCGCCGAGCGTTCCGAGGCCGAGGATCGAGAGAAGAAGCGTTGCGAGCTGGACAAGGGGGGTGGGACGGTGCCGAGTCGAGGCGCGAAGCCCGGGCCCGGAGGGAAGAGGGTTCGGATCTTCCATGATCAAGCTCCCACACATCGAGGGTCCTGAGTCCAAGGAAACCCCCGGCCCCCCTTTCCGCCTCCGGCGAGCCGAAGACGGGAAGGGGAGGACCGGGGGGCACGGAGGACGCTGTGCCGTGCGGTCAGCGAACCGAAGCACGCGACCGCGTTGCCGTTACCTGGTCGTGAAGCTGCTGGTGAAGTCCGCAGCCAACGCGTTGCCTGCCAGGTCTTGCACTGCCGTGGTGACGGTCACGCAGTGCAGGACTCCCCGATCCAGATTGCCGTTGGGATCCAGAGTCCAGACATCCCCTGCAGGGTTGCCGGTGATGGTACCGGGAGCCGCAGCTCCGAGAAGCGAACAATCCCCGTTGCCACCGTCCTGGTTGAGGAGGAAGCTGGTGGAGCCCACATTCATCACCGGCTCGGAGAAGGTCACCACCACGTTGACGTTTCTTCCGACGTTGATGGCGCCGTTCAGCGGATCCACCTGGCTGACCACCGGCGGGGTGGTGTCACCCCCGGGGCCACCACCGTTGGCCGGGAATCCGAGGAACACCGAGGTGTCCCCAACCCCCGCCCCCTCGGTGTCGGTAGTGTCGAAGGACCACACCACGTCCTGCGTCAGGCAGTTGCCGTTGAGGTCGCAGATGGGCGCCGTCGCCACCACGCGGGCTGTGTACGTCTCCCGCGTCGACAGGAAGATGTCGTGGGGGAACAGACCCCAGGTACCGTCCCCGATCTGGGAGACGAACGCCGGCACCGAGAGACCACCGGAGTCCACCAGGGTGAAGCTGCTGGCATCCACGCCGGTGACCGGCTCGGAGAAGGTGACCTTGACCACCGCGTCATCGTAGACGTCCACCGCACCGTCCATCGGATACATCTCATGGACCGTCGGCGCCGTCGTGTCCGGGGAGCCCGTGATGTCGATCAGCCAGTTGGCGACCTCCATGGGCACCGGGGGCGAGCCTTCGACCACCGCCGGCTCGGTGCTCGGCGTGCTTCCGTCGCACAGACCCTTGAGGACGCAGGGCTCGAGGACGAAGTTGGTGTTGAGGTCGGCCATGTTGCCGAGGAACTTCTCGGACACGATGGCCTCGACGGACTGGTAGTACACCGCCGCGGTCACCGCCACCGGACCGACGGTCCCGGTCGGGATCACGACCTGGTAGCGATCCAGCGTCAGCGTGGCCCCCGGATGGGGCATGGGCCGCAACCGGCCATCCAGCAGGAAGCTGTCGTCGTACAGATCGCCATCCATGTCGTCGTCGGTGAACTGGGGTAGACCCAGCGGGTTGTTACGGTCGATGACGTTGTTGCCGGAGTCGATGGGCAGCCCCGCGCCGTTGGTCACCAGGTTGAGAGGCGTGGCGTAGGGCAGATCGAGGGTCGGACAGCCATCACCCTTGGAGGCCACTGCCCGGAACTGCCAGGCGAACGGATCCGGCGAGCCCGCCGGGGTGACCCAGTTGCAACCCGGGAAGCTCGGATCGACGGAGTCTCCGGTGGTGAGATAGCCCACACCCAGGCTCTGTCGGTTCCAGAAGGTGTCGAAGATGTCCAGCTCGTCGCCGGAGGAGAGATCCCAGGCACGCACGGCGAGCCAGGCGTTGCGGCCCTCCGGGAAGCCGGAGGGGAAGTTGTGGCCGCTGCCGGTGTTGGCGGCGGTGACGTTGAGGGCGGCGTTGGTACCCGCGTTGGCGGAGGCAGGGCCGGTCACGTCGAGGGTCAGGACGTTGCGCAGACGGTCCCACGCCATCCGGGCGTGCTGGGTACGCGGACCCTTGTCGTTGACGTTGGTCCACACCGCGTTGTGGTAGATGCTCGTCTCGTCCGCCGACGAGTAGCTCGCCGTCGACAGCTCCGGATAAGGATGCGGATCGCCACGGTTGTCGACGTCCGCTCCGATCAGTCTCGTGACGTACGCGTTGCCGCCGATGAAGTGGTGCGAGAAGAAGACCGGCCGGACCGGTCCGCTCTTGCACACGTTGCCGGTGAGCGGCGCGACCGGGCTACCCAGGGAAGCGTAGAGGGTCTGGGCGGTTCCCGGCTGACCGTAGTCCTGCTGCATGTGGCAGGTCTGGCAGTCGCGCTTGTAGTCCGGATCGAAGTTGGGGTTCCCCGGCCGGTCGGCGTAGCGACTGGTGGACCACTCGGTCCAGGTGCGCTCGATGGGGAAGCCTCCCACCCAGTTGCCGAGATCGTTCTCAATGGTCAACGGATTGGTGACGTCGTGGCAGGCGGCACAGTACTCGGCCCGCTCGAAGAGCACCGAGTAGAAGCCGTCGTGCTTGCCGGAGAACTCTCCCTGCTGGTAGTCGATATTGATTCCAAAGACGCTCGATACGTAGGGATCGGGGCCGCCGTGGTTGTTGAACGACAATGGCCCGAAGCGCTCCGGGAATCCGATGGCGTGGGGGGAGACGCTGTAGGCACCGGCACCGATCGCGTAACCCTGATTGATGAGGGTCGGATCGGCGACGCTCAGGATGTCTTGATCCGCCTGCGCCACCAGCAACGTACGCCGGTCGGTGCCGGCCGACGGCGTGTACTGCGTGCCGTTCTGCGGGTAGTTGTGGTACGGCGTGTAGCGGGTCTCGACGATCGTGTGGCAGACCTCGCAGAAGATGCCCCGCTGACCAGGGAGCGTGTTGCGGAATTGGGAGGCCAGGGTGGCGAAGGCCAGCCCGGTGCCGTTGTCGCTGGTCGGATCGAAGTTGGGGTTGGTCTCCCCATGGGGCAGACCCGACGGGCTGTCGATGATGACGTTGTCGACGTTGTCGATGTAGTTGGTCGGCATGTGGCAGCGGGAGCAGAACTCGTCGAGCAGCGAGCCGGAGTCGCTGGTGACGTGATCGACCCCGTTGCCCAGATGGAAGGTGCTGGTGCAGTCGCCGTTGGCGAAGGGATTGATCTGGGCCTGCGCCGTGCCGTCCGGCGGGGTGGGGATATCGCAGTTTCCGTCGGTGGCGGTCAGCCGGGAGATCAACAGGAAGGCACCGCGCCAGGCGGGATCGCGCCAGGAGTTGGACATCATCGAGCCGTTCCACTGGTCGAAGATGCGCCCGTGGCATCCATCGCAATTACCGGGATTGTCGACCCCTTCCCAGTCCGACTCCCAGGGCGGTGGGAAGAACTGCGCCTCGGTGGTGTTGTACGGCGGCGGCTCGGGAATGCGATTGGGTAGCTCGCCGTGGCGAGCGTACGCGTTGAGGCCCGCCAGAAGCAGCACCGTGAGAACCAGGAGCACAGCTCCCACACGACGCTTCCCGGAGCGGGATGAGTCGAGATATTGAAGCATCAGCCTACCTCCTTTGGGAGGATGTAAAAGAGAGAGAAAGAGAGATTCCGGAGCTCCCCTCCTACTGTGAGCTGTGCTTGCTGCCCACCCACGACGGACGGCGCGAGCGCAGAACTACCCGGGCACGTCCCCGGCGCCAACCCGCGGGGACGGTTCTATGTTGAAACGACTACTCGGGACTGTGTGGAGGGCTACCGGTCGCGCTACTGGTCGGCCAACGTCGCTTGGATTCTGGTCACCAACTCGTGCGCCGTGACGTCGTCGAGGCTGGCCGGATCCCAGCCGATCCCCAGACCGCGACCGCTCTTCTTGGGGATGATGTGGAAGTGGACGTGCATCACTTCCTGGTGGGCGTCGACGCCATTGTTCTGGAGCACGTTGTAGGCGTCGGCTCCGCTGGCGGCCAACACCGCCCGGCACAGCCGGGGCAGGACCCGACCGATCGCCGCGGCGGACTCGTCCGACAGCTCGTGGAGGTGGGCCTTGGCCTCCTTGGGGATCACCAGGGTGTGGCCCTTGGACAGCGGATTGATGTCGAGAAACGCCAAGACGTGTTCGTCCTCGTAGACGCGGTGACAGGGGATGTCACCCGAGAGGATCTTGTCGAAGATGGTGCTCATTCGGTCTCGACCTCCGTTTCGACCTCCGCCTTCGAGTATCCCATGCCGTCCGGCTCGCGGCCGGCGGTGAGAGTGGCGACCGTCTCCCAGGTCTCCAGATCCAGCACCTGAGTCTTGTCGGCGTTGGCGTGCGCGATGTAGGCGCGCTTGCCGTCCGGAGCGATCTCGATGCCGATCGGAACCGAGCTGTCACCGAAGCGGTCGCCGAACAGCCGGTCCTCCACGCTGCCCACCGCGATCTGGATGGGTACCCGCTTCACCACCTTGCGTTGTGCCACGTCGATCACCGTCAAGGTGCTGGCCCGCGCGTTGGTCACCAGGATCTTCTTGCCGTCCGGGGTGACCTCGGCGCGGATAGGGAATCCCTCGGACTCGAGGCTGGCGGCCACCTCCAAGCTGGTCGGGTCCACCAGGGTCACAGTGTCGGCCGCCCGGTTGGTGACCCACACCTGGGAGCCATCCGGCGTCACCGCAATGCCCTCGGCCCCGTCGCCGGTCTCGACGGTCCCCAGGTTCTTGCCCGTCGCCAGGTCCACCGCGGTCATCGACCCGGAGCCGATGTTGGCAATGTAGGCGCGCTTGCCGGAGCCGTCGAGGGCCACCATGTGCGAAACGTCCTGTCCGGTTTCGATCTTGGTCTCGATCTCACCGGTCCCGACGTGGACGACGATCACCGCCCGGGCCTCCTCGACGGTGACCACCACCCGCTCGCCGTCGGGCAGAAAGAGGATCCCGTGGGGGCGCTTGTGCTCTCCCAGGTCGACGGTGCGCAGGACCTTGGCATGGGGCACGTCCACGACCGTCAGCGTGTGGCCCGGGGTGCGGGTGCCGTAGTCGGCCACCACGGCGGTCTCACCACCCGGCGACACCGCCACCTCGTGGGGACCAACACCGGTGGGCAGCGTCGCCACCACCTCGCCGGCGTCGAGATCCACGAAGGAGAGGGTGGCCTCGGACTTGTTGGCCACCAGCAGCGTGTCTCCGAAGACCGGAAGGGCTCCGAGCAGGAGGCAGAGCGAGAGAGTGTGGCGCAGATGGGTTGAGCGCAGGCGGTGCAGGATCCGGAAAGACATGGCAGGGCCTCCTGGATTGGAGTCGGGTTCCAGTAGATTCGCACGACGCGGAAGGCATTATTCTAGGACACTGTCTACGATGTCTACGAACCGGGTACCACGGCTTGCCCCTCTCGTCTCGATCTCACTCCTCGGCCTGTCTCCACCCCAACTCGTGTCTTCCCTCGAAGCCCAAACACCGCAGATCCGAAAGCCCCGGCTCCAGGTGCGCCCTGGGACCCTTCGTACAGAGACCCCGGAGCTCGTCCTCCGCAGGGTGCAGAACCGGAGCGGCCGCTTCCAGCGCCGGGAGACACGGTGGTCCTGGTCCTCGAGGTGGAAAACGTCGGCTTGGCCGCTGCCCGGGTCCAAGCAGCGATGATCACGGAAGATGGCCGCAATCCCCTGGCGGTGGGGCCGGCAGAGACCATCGCGCCGGGAAATACGGCGAGTCTCCAGGTGCACGGCACCGCCGGTGACAACCAATTCCGCGAGCGGCAGACGCGACGCTACTTCACCCCCACCGTCACGCTGCTGGACGCCACCCGCGAAGGCCCACCCCTGACCCGGACTTTTCGCGACGGAAACGACGGCGACCACCAGCGTCGGCCCTGGTCGGTTCTCGACGGCTCGCCTGGAAACTGCCGAAACCCGGACGCCGATGGCGATGGAAGCGACGCGGTGGCCTGTGGCGGTGACGATTGTGACGATGACAATGCCCGACGCTTCCCGGGCAAGGCGGAAGTTTGCGACGAGCAAGGGCTAGACGAGGACTGCGACCCGGTGACCTTCGGTTGCCGGGACCAGGACGACGACGGGATTCCTGGACGCCGCATGTTGTAATCGCTCGGAGCGAGCTTCGGGGGCTTGGCTCTGCGGTTCCGACTGCGACGACCGCAATCCGGCCATCGCTCCTGGAGCGCAGAGGTGCAACGCCAGGAACCCCAAGACGGTGCAGGTCTGTATCGGCGGCCGGCTCCGGGGACAGGATTTCTGGGTTCTCGAAGACTGCCGGCGCGCGGCCGAAACCTGCCGACCCCAGCCTAATAGCACCGGGCTCTCCACGCCATAAGGAGCGGCCCCACATTTCTCCCGAAGGGTTATTTCATAATTGTCACATTGCTATTTCTAGCTTTCTCATCAAGTCTTGACTTCCGGGAGGTTGCCAAGGAGAATAGCCTTAACTCGCATCCCTTCTGCTGCTGCTTGTCCACACCTTTTCGCGCACCTCAGTAGGTCGCATCGACTATTATCTACAAGACAGCCGAGGCTTTTTACTATGGCCCACCCTTCTTCACAATCCCACCATTCCTTCGGAATGATACGACCCTTTGGCGAGCGTAGCGCCGAACAGGAAAAACAGATACTCGGCGACAGCTATAGTGAATATTTCTTCCGAAATGCCCCATTTAACCGTGACGCACTCTTACCCCAGACATACTTAATAGTCGGCAGGAGAGGAGCAGGAAAATCTTCCCTGGCCGAGTTCTTTGATTTTCAAAATATTTACCCCAAAAGCTTATGCATCCAGGTCAACACTCCGAGCCTTTACGCACCGATAATCAGAGATATTTCGACACTACTGTCCGGTAGAAGTGTTACAAACCCTCGCGTAAACTGCTGCGGAGCAAGCACTTGTATACCATTTGTGGGGTGTCATGGATTTGAGCTCGGGCAGCTCTCTTGTTGAGACGGCTGTCGCAA